>OBEQ012286648.1_pt1 | contig 49139 bp, 47 predicted proteins | sample 1670901 | NCBI WGS metagenome assembly OBEQ01 (sample SAMEA104232315, study PRJEB22302) | groundwater metagenome | biome: forest; feature: aquifer; material: groundwater | place: USA | collected 2011-08-07 | depth 5.4 m
GCAACGCCCCGGCGTCGGCGTCGCCCGCCCCGAGGGGGGAGCGCGCCCAGGCCCGCCCCCGCGGGGGCGGCCGCCGATCCAGCGATCGGCGGCACTCCCTCGCCGGCGGGGATCGTGCCGGCTCGGTCGCCGGCGAGGGCACACTCGTCTTCGCAGCGAAACAGACCAACGGCCGGGGCCGTCTGGGCCGCCATTGGGAATCGCCCGCCGGCGGCGCCTACTTCTCGCTGATCCTCAAGCCGATGCGGCCAGTCGCCGAGGCGCCGCAGCTCTCGTTAGTTGCGGGTTTGTCTGCCGCCGAAGCCATCCATGAACAGGTGGGGCGGGTCCTGCCGCTGCGCCCCCCCGCCGTCCTCGCCGCGCCGCAGCCTATCGCGCGTCGTCGGCTGCGGACGGCCGGGGGCCCCGGCTCCGCGTCACCCGCCCCCTCGTGTTCGATCTCGATCCGTTGGCCCAACGACGTGCTGCTCAATGGCAAAAAAGTCGCCGGGATTCTAACCGAGGCTAAGAACGGCGCCGTCATTGTCGGCATCGGCATCAACGTCACAACCGATCCGAAAGACCTTCCAGACACCGCCACCTCATTAGCCGCCAGCGGAGCAGCGTGTGACCCGTATCATCTGACAGCCGCGCTGTGCAGGAAGTTCGACGGGTGGTACGATATCTGGACAGCGCAGGGTTTTGCTCCCATTCGCGAATCCCTCCGCCCCTGGATGAGCCATGTGGGCGGCCTCGTGCGCCTGACAACCGGCGCCTCCTACGTGGAGGGGCAAGCGATGGATGTGGATGAGCAGGGCCGCCTGCTCGTGCGTCTCGACTCCGGCGTCATTCGTGCGTTCGAGGCAGGGGAAGTAACCTTGCTGCGCTAGCGGAGTTGAAATGGTTATGGATCATAAGTCTATTGCCTCTCTCAAAGAAGAGGCGGAAAAAAGATTTCGCGAATTAAGTAAATCTGTTCTTGATGGCCTAAAACCCCCCGTAGGGCCTTATGGATTTTTTCATCACAGTGCGCATTCTTTGGAGCGACTCGAAGATTGCCACCGTACGGTTAAACGGCTTTTCACCGGTAGAGCAAAACCGGAATTATCCCGATGAGACAGCAAAGCTAAAACAAGAATGGCAGAACAAGAAGGAACGAAGCCCCAAAGCGAAAAGCCGCCTCGAAAGCGAAAGCCTAAGCCACCAGCCCCCAGGCCAAGTTTCGACTTACCAAGCCTACCAACTATCGTCGCAACAGCCATGGGTATTTTGGTGGTCCCTGTAATGTCTAACCTTCCTCGGTGGGTATATATCGCGCTAATCTCCATTTGCCTGCTTCCATATGCTAGGGCTTACCTGTTGGGGCTTGTGAAGAAGCAGAGACTGTCACAGAGGGCATTTCGAGTATATCTTTGCGTATACATTGCGCTGTCATTGGTTGCGGTCTTCGGAATTCCGTACCTCACAACCATTGAGCGTCAGATCGCATTGTATGAACGATATGCGGAACAGTGGGGAGGACGAAACGGCGATCGCGTCCATCTCACTGAGCACAGCGGGTTGCGAAACGTCTTTTCCCCAACGACCCGCTACCGGCTAACTCCTGCAGTACAAATTCGTAAACACGGTGCAACACTCTCAAATGTTAAGGTTCTCCTTTACATCCCCAAGCCTTTCCACGGCATAGATACGAACTACTGGGTCAAGAATTTTGTCGGCAATGGATTTACAGTTTTTATCGCACGTATCTACGGGGAAATACCGAGCGGCGACCCTGTTAGTGTAGACGCGCCGCTCTTTGTTGAATCCACGGAACATTTCAAAGGCTATATCGGTTACATCATTAAGGGCAAGGTTCAAGATGGGGCAAAAACAAATAGTTTTGGGCCAATCAAGGGATTTTTTCCCATCGAGTTGCATGAATGAATAGCCCCCGGGAATTCCGGGGACACATGACTGAATTCGAAAACTGAACTCGGCCTAAAGTAGGAACGCTTAACCGAGCTAAGCTGGCATAGTTAGAACGGTCCCACTCTCCCCATGATTCTCGCCATTGTCGACGATTTGCTCTTCCGGGGGAAGCTCGAGGCGACGGCCCGGGGGCTGGCGGTGCATCAGATGATCGGGATTCTGCCGGAGCGGGTCCATGAGCTCTATGGAATCCCGGAGGGGTATGAGGCGGTCACGGCGCTGGCGATCGGGTACGTCGGCGATCCCCATCGCTTGCCGGAGAAGCTGAGCGCGCGCGACCTCGCCCCGCGGACGCGCAAGCCCCTGCGCGAGCTCGTGTTCAGCGGACGATGGGGCCGTGCCTCAGGGTTGGTCATCTAGCGGGGCTCCGCAGGCCAACGCTCGGTAGTCGGCGACGCTGTCTTGCGAGAAGGCAAGGTTCGTGCTAGACTGAAGTTGCGATGAAAACCCAACCGGTTGAGCAGATCCGCAAGCGGTTCCGTCGAGAATGGCTGTTGGTGGCCGTGGATCGGCTGGATCCTCGGACGCAAGCGCCAAGAAGTGGGCGTTTACTCGCTCACTCGCCTCGCCGAGACGACATCTACAAGCGGATGGTCAGCGCTCGTGGTTTAACTTGCGTCCTCTACTCGGATAAGATCTTGCCCCAAGGCTACGCTGTCGCCTTCCGTGCGTGAGTATCCCCTCGTTCGAGAAGCTGATCTGCTCATCGTCTACGCCAGGCTCAGCGGCCCCAAAGGCAGCCGGCTGATCCGTCTTGCCCTCGATACCGGTGCGACCACGACGATGGTACCTCCTCACGTACTCCTGGCGATCGGTGTGAATCCTGCAAAGGTGTCGTCCTATCATGAGACGTTGACGGCGAGCAGCAGGGAACTGGTTCCGATCGGGAAAATAGGAGGCGTTACTGGTAGGGTCAGGCTGAAAATAGGCCAAAGTAGCTAGTGGTACCAGCAGTAACGCCTCTGATTTCCCAAGTAGTAACGCCGAAGATTTTTTATGGAATTCCGGGAATTCCGGGGACAGGGACGGCATTCCTCGCACCGACCTTCGGCGCCGCAGGCTGACGCACCATCTATCACGATAACGTGAAAACACTTGCCAATTCCCCCGAAATCATATAATTTATATTATTAGCAATATGGCTAAAAGTATGAATTGGATAAAAGCGGAACGTTCGATCCGCCGCCAGGCGCTTCGCATGTTTACGCCGGTGGAGCTCCAGCGTCTCTTAGGCCTCTCGCCGGTGGCCGCGCGGTTCCTGGCGCACCGGTATGCCAAGCGCGGCGCGCTTCTGAAGCTGCGCAACGGTCTCTACACCCTTGCCGATTCGCCGCCGTCCGAGCTGGCGATCGCCAACCGCCTCTACGAGCCGTCGTACCTGTCGTTTGAGTTCGCGTTGGCCTATCACCATCTGATTCCTGAGACGGTGTACGCCGTGACCTCGGCGACCACGCGCCCCACGCGCACCCTGACTGTCATGGGCAGTACATTCACCTACCATCGGATCAAGGCGGACGCCTTCACCGGCTACGAGCCGGTCAAGCACAACGGTGAAACCGTCCTCATCGCCACACCTGAAAAAGCGCTGGCGGATGAGCTCTACTTCGTGGACCTGAAGAAAAAATCGCTCAATGACCGCCTGAATCTCCGCTTGCTCCAGTGGCGTCGCGTAGAGCAGTACGCCGAACTGTTCGCCCGTCCCTCGCTCATGCGCCTGGTGCGTTCGCTTCGCTAGCGTGAGAGCAGGATGCTTGAGACTGGTACCATCCAGCAGTTGGCGACACGCTACCAGACGACCACGCTGAACATCGCCAGGGAGTACTGCCAGCACCTGTTTCTCTCAGCCTTCTACCAGCATAAAGCCGCCGACCGTGTGCTGTTCAAAGGCGGCACCGCCCTGCGCATCATCTATGGCAGCCCCCGCTTCTCGGAGGACCTGGACTTCTCCGGCTTTGGCGTACAGAAGGCCGCAGTTGAGGAGCTCATCACCGAGACGTTAAGCACCATCGAGCGGGTCGGCATCCGGCTGGACATCGAAGAAGCCAAGACGACGAGCGGCGGGTATCTGGGCATCATCCACAGCCGCTTCCTCGACTATCACGTGGAAACCCATCTGGAGATCTCGCTGCGGCAGCGGCGTCCGATCAAGCCGGCCATGACCCTCATTGCCGGCGACTTCTTGCCCGCCTACACGCTGCTGCATCTGCCGCAGGAGCTGCTGATCGAGGACAAGCTCTCGGCGCTGCTTGAGCGTGGCAAGCCCAGGGACTTCTACGACCTCTATTTCCTCCTGCGCAAGGGGCTGCTGCCGCCCGGCCGGCGCGGCGTCCTCAAGCAAGTCTTGGCAAAGCTCGTTCGGCTTCAGGCCGGAGCCTTGCAGGAGCTTCGGCAGTTTCTTCCGCGGGACCACCAGGCCATCATGAAGGACTTCCGCGCGACGTTGGAGCGCGAACTGCGCCGGCATCTGGCTTGAAAGGACAGCGTTGAGCGTAGAGTAATGGAGCGACAGGTGCGCAGGTGCGAGTGGGGAACGGTGGACTCGCTCATGGTGCGCTACCACGACGAGGAGTGGGGCGTGCCGGTACACGACGACCGGAAGCAGTTTGAGTTTCTCATCTTGGAAGGCGCCCAGGCAGGCTTAAGTTGGCGGACGATCCTGCACCGGCGGGAAGGCTACCGTCGAGCGTACAAGGGCTTCGACCCGAACACCGTCGCTTCGTTCGGAAGGCGCGACGTCCAGCGGCTCCTGGCCGATCCTGGGATCATCCGCAACCGGCTCAAGGTCGCGTCCTCCATCCGCAACGCCCAGGCGTTTCTCAGGATTCAGGAGGAGTTCGGCAGCTTCAACAGCTACATCTGGCGCTTCGTCGGCGGTAGACAGAAGCGGAACGCCTGGCGCCGATTGCAGCAGTTGCCATGCCGCACGCTCGAGTCGGATGTCCTGAGCAAAGATTTGAAACAGCGGGGTTTTTCCTTCGTCGGCAGCCTGGTCATCTACGCCCACATGCAAGCCGCCGGCCTCGTCAACGACCACCTCGTCCATTGCTTCCGTTATCATCAGGTTGCTAAGCTAGCGGATAGCGTTCAGCGTATAGCGTTTAGTTAAAAAACAGAACTCGAATGAGTGTCGCTCAGAAAAATCCGTACCGGGTACCGAGGGGACACGTTAGAGCGTTGAAGGGTGGTCAGATTTTCCTCTGGTCTCAAGTCTCTGGTCTCATAACGGAGGGAGGCGGATGAAAAACGTCGAGATGAAGGTGGAGCACGGGAAGCTGATCGTGACGGTGGACCTGGCGAAGGAGCTGGGGCCGTCAGCATCGGGCAAGAGCGTGATGATTGCGACGACGGAGGGCAACATGGACGTCCCCGGCGAGCCGGACGTGAAGATCGGCCTCAACGTGTATCGAAAGAAAGAGCGATTCAAGTAACGGAGTTCGCTAGCCCGATGATTCTCGCCATTGTCGATGATTTGCTCTTCCGCGTGAAGCTCGAGGCGGCGGCCGCGCACCTGGGGACCCCGCTCACGATCGCCGCGGATGCCGGCCCGGCACTCCAGCTTGGATCGGGGTGGAGCCGCGTGCTCATTGATCTGAATCTCTCTCGCGGCGATTCGCTGGCGATGATTCGCGATCTCCGCCAAGCCCATCCCGATATGCCGGTGATCGGCTGCTGCTCGCACGTCCAGCACGACCTGCAGCAACAAGCGCTCGAGGCCGGCTGCACGAGGGTGCTGCCCCGATCGGCGTTCGTCCAGCAGCTGCCGGAGCTGTTGAGTCTATGAACCCGATGATCCTGGCGATTGATATCGGCAATACGACCACCAGCTTCGGGGTGTTCGATGGTCGAAAGCTGGCGTCACAATTCTCCATCGCGACGCAACCCAACCGCACGCCGGCGGAGCGCCGAGCAGGGCGAGGCGCGGAGTCCCGAGCGAAGCGAGGGAATGAGATCGTACGGAGTATCCAGAAGCGTGGAATCAAGATCTCGCGCGCGGATGAAATCCTTATTTGTTCCGTAGTGCCCGTTATGACAAGAGCTTTGGCTCAGGCCCTAAGGCGGATGGGGGCACGTCGAGTTCGAATTGTCGGGCAGGACCTCGAGGTGCCGCTCGTCAACCGCTACACCTACCCGGAACAAGTCGGGCAGGACCGCTTGGTTGGGGCATACGCCGCATGGAAGCAATTCAAACGAGCTTGCATCGTGGCGGATTTTGGCACCGCCATCACGATTGACGTGGTGACGAAGCGCGGAGAGTACCTGGGCGGGGTGATCGCGCCCGGCTTTGAGATCTCGCTGGAGGCGCTGGCCACCCGCACCGCGCTGCTGCCGAAGGTCGAGCTGCGCGAGCCGCCGGAGCTGCTGGGGCGCGACACCGCCAACAGCATTCGCTCCGGGCTGATCCACGGCTGCGCCGCGCTGTGCGACGGGCTGATCCGCGAGATGAAAGCCCGCTACGCCCCTAGCGCCACAGTGGTGGCCACCGGGGGAGCCAGCCCCCTCATGGCCAAATACGCCAAGAGCCTGACCCACCTGAAGCCCCACCTCATCCTTGAAGGTCTTTACGCCTTGAAATTTTTATAATAGTAAGAAATACATCGTATTATCTAATAATAACTCGATATATAGGCATAAAGTGTCTCTAATACCAGTTTTTACACCTTGAAAATGGGTACTTACACGCCTACAATGATTGAAAACGTAGCACTCGTTATGGTAGATTGCTAACAGGAGGTACGGAAAGGAATGGCGAGCCAACTTCAACCCCTCGGCGACCGGATCGTGGTCAAACCCGTGGACCAGGAAGACAAGACCAAAAGCGGCCTGGTTCTGCCGGACACCGCCAAGGAAAAGCCCCAGGAGGGCAAGGTCATCGCGGTCGGCAGCGGCAAGCTGCTGGATGACGGCACGGTGAAGAAGCTGGAAGTCAGGACCGGCGACCGCGTCCTGTACGGCAAGTATTCAGGTACCGAAGTCCGGGTCCGTGAAGAAGACTATCTCATCCTGCGGGAGGATGACGTGTTAGCGGTTGTGGCATCGTAAAAGGGAGTAGATATAGGAATGGCGAAGCAACTGTTGTTCAATGAAGATGCGCGTCGCAAGATACTCGAAGGCGTCCGGAAGCTCTCCGCAGCGGTCAAGGTGACGCTGGGGCCCCGCGGGCGCAACGTGGTACTGGAGAAAAAGTTCGGCTCCCCCACGATCACCAAGGACGGCGTGACCGTCGCCAAGGAAATCGATTTGGAAGACCCCTATGAGAACATGGGGGCGCAGCTCGTGAAGGAAGTCGCCGAGAAGACCTCCGACATCGCCGGCGACGGCACCACGACCGCGACCGTGCTGGCCGAGGCGATCTTGCGCGAGGGGTTGAAGAACGTGACCGCCGGCGCCAACCCGATGTCCCTCAAGCGTGGCATCGACAAGGCAGTCGAGGAAGTCGTCGAGAACCTCAAGAAGCTCACCAAGCAGGTAAAAGGGGATAAGAAAGCGATCTCACAGGTTGCCACCATCGCGGCCAACTACGACACTACCGTTGGCGAGCTCATCGCCGACGCGATGGAGAAAGTCGGCAAGGACGGCGTGATCACCGTCGAGGAAGGCAAGTCAGCGCAAACCACCCTGGACCTGGTCGAGGGGATGCAGTTCGACCAGGGCTACCTCTCCCCCTACTTCGTGACGGACGCCGAGCGCATGGAAGCGGCGCTGGACGATCCGTTCATCCTCATCTACGAGAAGAAAATCTCCGCCATGAAAGACCTGCTGCCCGTCCTGGAGAAAGTCGCCAAGGCCGGCCGGCCGATCCTGATCCTCGCGGAGGACCTCGAGGGAGAGGCGCTGGCGACGCTCGTCGTCAACAAGCTGCGCGGCACCCTGCAATGCGCCGCGGTGAAAGCGCCGGGCTACGGCGACCGCCGCAAGGCGATGCTGGAAGACATCGCGGCGTTGACCGGCGGACGCGCGATCACCGAGGACCTCGGCATCAAGCTGGAGAACATCCAGTTGGAGGACCTGGGACGCGCCAAGCGGATCAAGATCGACAAGGAAAACACGACCATCATCGAGGGCGCCGGCAAGACCTCGGCGATCAACGGGCGCATCGCCCAGATCAAGAAGCAAATCGAGGACTCCGACTCGGACTACGACAAGGAGAAGCTCCAGGAGCGCCTGGCCAAGCTCTCCGGCGGGGTCGCGCAGATCAACGTGGGCGCGGCGACTGAGACCGAGATGAAAGAGAAGAAAGCCCGTGTCGAGGACGCTCTGCATGCTACCAAGGCAGCTAATGAGGAAGGAATTGTACCGGGCGGCGGCGTGGCCCTGCTGCGCTGCATCCCGGCCCTGGAGAAGCTCAAGCTCTCCGGCGATGAGCAGATCGGTGTGGATATCATCAAGCGCGTGCTGGAGGAGCCGGCCCGGATGATCGCCACGAACGCCGGCCAGGAGGGCTCGGTGATCGTCCAGAAGCTCAAGTCCGAGAAGGGCAACGTGGGCTTCAACGCCGAGAAGCTGGAGTTCGGCGACATGTTCGAAGAGGGCGTGATCGACCCGACGAAGGTCGTCCGCACGGCGCTGCAGAACGCGGCCAGCATCGCCAGCCTCTTGATCACCACCGAGGCGATCGTGACCGAGCTGCCGGAGAAGGAAAAAGACAAGATGCCGATGCCGGGCGGCCACGGCGGCGGCGAAGGGATGTATTAAGATGACCACGGCAACAGCCAGCAAGACCAGCTTGAAGCTTAAGCCCATCGGCGACCGGGTGATCGCGCAGCGCCTGGGCTCCGCGGAGAAGACCAAGAGCGGGCTGTATCTGCCGGACGCCGCGCAGGAGAAGCCGCAGGAGGGCAAGGTGATTGCGGCCGGCTCAGGGCGCACGCTGAAGAACGGCAAGGTCGTGCCGCTGGCAGTCAAGGCGGGTGACCGGATCATCTTCGGCAAGTACTCCGGCTCCGAGATCAAGGTGGATGAGAAGGAGTATGTCTTCCTCAACGAGGACGACATCCTCGCAATCATCAAGGACTGAACCGAGAGGACGACGTGCACTCACAGCCCCGCCAGGCCGCAAGGTCGGGCGGGGTTTGTGTTTTCGGGCAGGCGGGCTGCGGGTGGCGAGCGTCCGGGCGAACGCCGCACCCCGAGCGAACGCCGGCGGAGCGGGCGTGTGGCGCAGTAGAGCTGCGAGAGCTGAAATATGAACACTTGCACGTTATACGTTAATTAAGGTATAATTCTGGTAGCATGATCGGGAGCTTTGGGGATGAGGCGACGGAGGATCTCTTTCATGGAGACAACACGAAATCAGCCAGGCGCATCCCTACGGTCCTCTGGAACGCCGCCTGCCGGAAGCTGGACATGCTCAATGCCGCACACGAGTTGAGGGATTTGATGGTACCTCCTGGAAATCACCTGGAGGTTCTGCGGGGCGAGTGGGCCGGTCATCACAGCATCCGGATCAACGACCAGTTCCGCGTCGTGTTTAGGTGGACGGACGGCAACGCTCATGACGTGCGGATTACGGATTATCATTAAGCGGGGAGGTGAACGATGATTCCCAAGCATCGGAAGCCGACGCATCCGGGGGAGATCCTGCTTTTCGAGTTCCTGGAGCCGATGGAGCTGAGCCAGGTGGAGCTGGCGCACCGCATGGGAGTTCCGGTGCAGCGCGTCAACACGCTCGTGAACGGCAAGCGGGATGTCACGGCGGAAACCGCGATCCTGCTCAGCCGGGTCCTCAAGACGACCCCGGAGTTTTGGATGAACCTGCAGGACGCGCATGATCTGTACGAAGCGCAAGCGCATCTCGCGCACGCCGCGCATTCATAGCGGCTGTAGCTAGAGGGCGTTGACAGGGGCGGGGAGCATCGGTAAAATAGAGCATGGTTGCTTGGTTGGCTTCCAAATTTAGGGTCAAAATCAGATCGCCCAGAGTCCGTCTGGGCGATTTTGTTTTCAACTGAGGTGATCAATGGCTGAGTGGATCGGGATTGGACGGCGCGCCAGGCGCTGTTACGGGTTTGACGAGATCGCCTTGGTTCCCGGCACGACCACGCTCAATCCGGCGGAAGTCGATACGACCTGGGAAATCGACGGCCACAAATTCCGCGCGCCGTTCATCGCCTCCGCCATGGACGGCGTGGTGGACGTGGAGTTTGCCATCGCCATGGGCAAGCTCGGCGGCCTGGCGGTCCTGAACCTCGACGGCGTGCAGACGCGCTACGAAGACCCCTCAGAGGCAATTGAGCAGATCAGCCAGGGCGACGTGGAGCAGGGGACCGAAGCGGTCCAGAAACTCTACAAGGCGCCGATCAACGAGAAGCTGATCGCCAGGAGGGTGGAAGAGATCAAGGCCGGCAACGTCCCCTGCGCCGTCAGCACGATCCCGCAGAATGCGGAACGGTTCGGGGCCATCGCGCAGGAAGCCGGGGCGGATCTGTTCGTGGTCCAATCGACGGTCACCACCGCCAAGCACATTGCCAGCGCCTACAAGCCGCTCGATTTTACGACGTTCATCAAGGCCATGAAGATCCCCGTCATCGTCGGCAACTGCGTGACGCAGGAGCAGGGCGTTGAGCTGATGGAGACCGGCGCGGACGCGCTGCTCGTCGGCGTCGGGCCCGGGGCGGCCTGCACGACGCGCGGCGTGCTGGGCGTCGGCGTGCCGCAGGTCACCGCGACGGTGGACCTGGCCTCGGCGCGGGATTTCTACCACAAAAAAAGCGGCCGGTACGTCCCCATCATCACCGACGGCGGGATGCGCAACGGCGGCGACATCTGCAAGGCCTTCGCCTGCGGCTCGGATGCCGTGATGGTGGGCTCCGCGTTCGCCAGGGCCATCGAGGCGCCGGGCAAGGGCTATCACTGGGGCATGGCGTATCCGCACTCCAGCCTGCCGCGCGGCACGCGCATCTACGTGGGCACCACCGGCACGCTTGAGCAGATCCTGTTCGGGCCGGCGGTGATCGACGACGGCTCGCAAAACCTCATGGGAGCGCTTGCCACCTGTATGGCCACCGTGGGGGCCAAGGACATCAAAGCCTTCCAGTTGACTGAGATCATCATCGCGCCGTCCATCCAGACGGAAGGCAAGATCTTTCAACAGGTCCAGCGCGTCGGCATGGCGCGCAAAGAAGCCGTCGGCCTCAGAGCCGGCGCGGTCGCTCGCTGACACACGTCAGTCGCTTCCTTCAGATGGCTGCCGAGCACGAGCTCATCCTTGTCGTCGACTTCGGCTCGCAGTACACGCAGCTCATCGCCCGCCGCATCCGCGAGCAGCGCGTGTACTGCCGCATTGTGACGCCGCGCGAGCTCACCCCGCGCGCTCTGCGCGAGCTCAACCCCAAGGGGCTCATTCTCTCCGGCGGGCCGAATAGCGTCTATCAGCCTCACGCCCCCTTGCCGCCCCGCGGCGTCTTCGACGCCGGCGTGCCGACCCTCGGCATCTGCTACGGGATGCAGGCGATGGCGCATTGCCTCGGCGGGAGGGTCCGGCGGGCGGGCAAGCGCGAGTACGGCAAGGCCGTGCTCAGCGTCACGCAGCCGGATGGGCTGTTCAAGGGAACGAAGCGCGAGTTTGTTTCCTGGATGAGCCACGGCGATTTGGTCAACCGTCTGCCGCCGGGCTTCTCCATCAGCGCGAAGACCCGCAATACGGCCGCCGCGGCGATGGCCGATCCCAGGCGGCGGCTCTACGGCCTGCAGTTCCACCCGGAGGTCGTCCATACGGAGGAGGGAAGCCGCATCCTCAGGAATTTCCTCTTCCACATCTGCCGATGCCGCGGCGAGTGGACGATGCGCTCCTTCGTCAAGGAGGCGACGGGGCGCATCAGGAAGCAGGTCGGCACATCCCGCGTCGTGCTGGGTTTGAGCGGCGGGGTGGACTCCTCCGTGGCCGCGGTGCTCCTGCACAACGCGCTCGGGAAACAACTAACCTGCATCTTCGTGGACAACGGCCTGCTGCGCAGCGGGGAACGCTTACAAATCCAGCAGACTTTCAGCCGGCACTTCCACATACGGGTGCGCTATGTAGACGCCTCGCAGCGGTTCCTCGACGCCCTGCGGGGAGTCACCGATCCGGAGCGCAAGCGCAAGATCATCGGGCGGGAGTTCATCCGCGTCTTCGAGGCCGAGGCCAGGAAGATCCGCGGGGCGGATTTCCTCGCGCAGGGCACGCTCTACCCGGACGTGATCGAAAGCGTCTCCGCGTGGGGCGGGCCGTCGGTCACCATCAAGACGCACCACAATGTCGGCGGGCTGCCCAGGCAGATGCACCTGAAGCTCGTCGAGCCGCTGCGCGATCTGTTCAAGGACGAAGTGCGCGAGCTGGGCAAGCTGCTCGGCCTGCGGGATGAGATCATTTGGCGGCACCCGTTTCCTGGGCCGGGGCTGGCCGTGCGCATCCTGGGGGAAGTGACCAAGGAACGTCTCCGGATGGTCCGGGAAGCGGACGAGCGGGTCGTCAAGGAAATCCGCCGGTCCGGGCTCTCCCGCAGCCTCTGGCAGGCGTTCGCGGTGCTGCTGCCGGTGAAGACCGTCGGGGTGATGGGCGATGAGCGCACCTACGAGCACGTGATCGCGGTGCGGGCCGTCACCAGCCAGGACGCGATGACGGCCGACTGGGCGCGCCTGCCGGCGGATGTGCTGGAGCGCATCTCCAACCGGATCATCAACGAAGTCAAAGGCGTCAACCGCGTCGTCTACGACGTCAGCTCCAAGCCCCCCGCCACGATCGAGTGGGAGTAACCGCTCGTTGTTAGCCACCTCGTGGGTGAGCGCCTGCCTGTTTCTGCTCGGGACCGCTGCCGTCTTCGGGGCGGGTTTGGGCAACGAGTTCGTGTGGGATGATTTTATCGTCATCCAGCGGGATCAGGCCCTGCGCTCGCTCGCCGCACTGCCGAAGCTCCTCGTCCTTCCGTATCTGAACCCTCAAGCCGGGCTGTACCGGCCGTTGGCGCCGATCACCTGGTGCCTGAACTTCGTCTTCGGCGGGGAATCGCCGTGGTCGTTTCACGTCGTGAACCTCCTGCTGCACGCGCTCAACGCGTGGCTCGTGTTCGCCGTGGTGAAGCGGCTCGGCGTGGATCGATGGTGCGCGTGGTGGGCGGGGGTGTGGTTCCTCATCCTGCCCATTCATACGGAAGCGGTCGCGCCGATCGTGGGGCGGTCCGAGCTGCTGGCGGCGGCGTGGTCGCTGATCACGCTGCTGTTGCTCCTGCGGGCGGCGCGTGTCCCGGCGGTGTCCGGGTGGCAGTGTCTGGGTATCGGGGCGGCCTTCCTGTTGGCGCTGCTGAGCAAGGAGCATGCGCTGGCCCTTGCGCCGTTGTATCTGTGGTGGGTGTGGGCGCGGGCTCGCAGCAGCGGATGGTCGCTTGGGTGGGCCGTGTGGGAGGCGCGGCGACAGCTATTGTGGCTGGGGTTTGCGCTAGGGCTCTACGGCGCCTTGCGCCTGATCGCGTTGGGACCATTCGCGGCGGCCGGGGACACGGCGGTGACCATCGTCGAGAATCCGCTGGCGTTCTTGCCGACGATCCAGCGCTGCCTGACCACGGTCGCCATCGTGAGCCTGTACGCCCTCAAGAGTCTCTGGCCGGTGAGCCTGTCGTCGGATTACGGCTACAATCAAATCCCGGCCGCGGCGTCGGTGCTCGATCCTCGCGTGCTGATCGGGGTGGGGATCCTCGTGTGGTTGATCTGGATGACGGTGCGGCCACTCATCCGTCCTGTCTCAGGGCGGATGCCGTGGCACGTAGCGGCCGCGTTCCTGTTGTGGTTTTTTCTTCCGGTGTCGAACTTCTTCATCCTCACTGGAACCAACATGGGCGAGCGGCTGATGTATCTGCCGTCGGTGGGGCTGTGCCTGATGCTGGCGATGCTGACGGTCCGCGTCACGTCCTGGTGGACGGCCCGCGGATCGCTGCGTGCGGCGGCGGGGTGGCTGGCGGTGCTGGGCGTGGTTGGCTCCTACGGGTGGCGCAGTGCCACGCGCATGCTGGATTGGCGAAGCGAGCAGGCGTTGCTGGCGAGCGCCGCCCGCGCCTCGCCTGACAGCGTCAGGGTGCGCACCGACCAGGCGACCCGATGGTTATTGCAGGGTGACGACAAACGAGCTGAGCGCGAGCTGCTCGAGGTGTTGCGCCTTTGCCCGACGTATTTCCACGCGGTCCACAACCTCGGCCTGGTGTACCAGGCGCAGCAGCGGCATGTCGAAGCGGAACAGCAGTTCTGGAGGGCGCTCCAACTGGTGCCGCGCGAAACGCGGGTGTATCAGAATCTGGCGCTGCTCTATGTGGATCAGGGGCGCGATGAGGAAGCCGTGGAGGCGTTGCGATTCTGCTACGGTGCCAACCCCGCGCTGGTGAAAACGGCGCTGCGGCGGATCTTTGAGCGGCGCATCCGGGAGGCTGTTGAACAGCAGCGGTTGTATACAGCCAGCCTATGGGAATCACGGGCCAGGGGAGTGCTTGAAAAGGTGCCCTCGATGCTCTACAGTAACCCATCATGGCGACGCTAAACGCGCTCATCCGCAAGACCCTGCGGGCGGCGTTCAACTACGATCCGTCGTTTTGCGATATGTACGAGGACGCGCATGCCTCTTCGGCTGCCGAGGAATACCTCTCGCACATCCGGCCGGCGATCCGCGAGCAGTTTGGCGACCGGACGCTGACCATCTTGGATGCCGGCTGCCAGGCGGGGCGGCTGCTGATCCCGCTGGCGCAGGAAGGGCACCGCCTGATCGGCGTGGATACCTCCGCCTTTGCGCTGCGCCGGACGCAGCAGCATGCCAACACGCGCCGCTTGGCGGTGCGATTGCATCGGGGCAACATCGCGAACCTGCGCCGCTGGGTTGCGCCGGGCAGCCTGGACGTCGCGATCTGCACCGAGGTGTTGTACCTGTGCCGGGATCATCGGGACTTGCTGCGGCTGCTGGCCGAGTCGGTCAAGCCCGGCGGGCTGCTAGGCCTTTCGCATCGGCCGCCGGTGTTCTACGTGGGCGTGGCGCTGCGCAGGGGTGAGGTCGATGCGGCCTCCTCGGTCATCCGGCGCAGCGAAGGCCCCTCGCCGGACGGCGCGTATCACAACTGGCAGACGCCCCAGCAACTGGACGCGCTGTATCGCGAGGCCGGGCTGCGCGTGCTCAGTTGTGTCCCGGTCGATCATACGGCGATGTCGCTGGATTTATCGGCGGTACGCGATCCGGACGTCACGCAGCTGTTGGCGCCGGCGCGCTCAGCAGCGCGCGGCACTTCCTCGGTCGGCAGCTCATCGGCTACCGACACTCCCTCGCCGGAGAGGACATTGCCGGCTCGGTCGCCAGCGAGGACGGTGCCGGCTCGGTCGCCGGCGCATCAGGGGGATTCGACGTATCGCATCCCCCAGTATTTCCTGGTGATCGCGCAGAACAGATAGACTCAAGACGCAAGACACAAGACGCAAGGGAAAGAGTATAATAAGAGAAGTTTAGCTCGTTCTTGAGTCCTGGGTCTTGAGTCTTGCGTCCTGATCATGTTGCACGCTGATTTCGTTCACCTGCACCTGCACACCAACTACTCCCTCCTGGACGGCGCCTGCCGGATTCCGGAGCTCATCAAGAAGGCCGTCGAGCTCAAATTCCCCGCGCTGGCCATGACCGACCACGGCAATCTGTTCGGCGCGATCGAGTTCTACGAAGCCTGCATGAAGGGCGGCGTCAAGCCGATCATCGGGGTGGAGGCCTACCTCGCCCCGAAGCATCGCAGCGACCGCACCGCCACCGGCATCAAAGATTCCAACGCCCACTTGGTCCTGCTGGCCAAAGACGAGGAAGGCTACGCCAACCTGCGCTACCTCGTTACCAGCAGCTACCTGGAGGGCTTCTACTACAAGCCGCGCATCGACAAGGAGCTGCTCACCAAGCACAGCAAAGGGTTGATTGCCCTCACGAGCTGTCTCAAGGGCGTGCTGAACGTCCACCTCGCGCAGGACCAGGAGGAGCTGGCCCGCAAGCAGCTCGATGATCTGATCCAGATCCTGGGGCGCGAGAACGTGTACGTCGAGCTGCAGCGGCACGGCCTGGCCCTTGAAGACAAGGTACGGCCGCAGTTGGTGCGCCTCGCCAAGGAATGCGGCGTGAAGGTGGTGGCGACCAACGACGTGCATTACCTGGAGTCCGCGCACGCGCAGGCGCATGACGCGTTGATGGCGATCCAGACGCAGACGACCCTCGACGATCCGCACCGGCTGCGCTATGAGCAGCCGGAGTTTTACCTGAAAACCGCCGAGCAGATGAAGGCGCTCTTCGCCGACGTGCCGGAGGCGATCGCGGCGACCATCGAGATCGCGGACCGCTGCAACCTGGAGATGGATTTTTCCAAGACGCACCTGCCGAGGTTCGAGCCGCCGGCGGGCAAGACCCAGGAGCAATACCTGCGCGAGCTCTGCCACGAACGCTTGCAGCGCCGGTATCCGACGGTGAATGACGCGCTGCTGGAGCGCCTGCAGCATGAGCTGAGCGTCATCCAGCAGGCCGGCTACACCAGCTATTTTCTGATCGTGTGGGACTTCGTGCGGTTCGCCAAGGAGCAGGGGATTCCCGTCGGGCCCGGGCGCGGCTCGGCGGCGGGGAGCCTGGTGAGCTACTGCCTGGCGATTACCGACATCGATCCGCTGAAGTACGATTTGCTTTTCGAGCGTTTCTTGAACCCGCAGCGGGTGACGCTGCCGGACATCGACATCGACTTCTGCTACGAGCGGCGGCAGGAGGTCATCGACTACGTCGTCAAGAAGTACGGGCAGTCCTGCGTCGCGCAGATCATCACCTTCGGGACGATGCAGGCGAAGGCGGTCGTGCGCGACGTCGGGCGCGTGATGAAGATGCCCTATGCCGAGGTGGACCGTCTGGCGAAGCTCATTCCCAACGAGCCGGACATGACGCTCAGGCACGCTCTGGAGCAAGTCCCGGAGCTGGCGCAGTTGTATCGGACCGACGACCAGGTGCGCGCCCTCATCGATACCGCGACGGTGCTGGAAGGCCTGACCCGCCATGCCTCCACGCACGCGGCCGGCCTGACGATCACGGACCGGCCCCTCGTGGAGCACATGCCGCTGTTCAAGAGCTCCGAGGGCCTGGTGACGACCGGCTTTGGCATGGGCGCCCTGGAGAAGCTGGGGCTGCTCAAGATCGACCTGCTGGGCCTGCGCACGCTGACGGTCATCAAGGAAACGGTGGATCTGATCCAGCAGACTCGCGCGGTGGCGGTGGATCTGGATCATCTGCCGCTCGATGACCAAGCCACCTATGAGCTGCTCAGCCGCGCGGAGACGACCGGGGTGTTCCAGCTTGAAAGCGGCGGGATGCGGGATCTGTTGCGCAAGCTCAAGCCCACGCAGTTCGAGGACGTGATCGCCATCCTGGCGCTGTACCGGCCCGGCCCGATCGGGTCCGGGATGTTGGATGAGTTCATGCGCCGCAAGCACGGGCAGGCCCCAATTAAATATGACCACCCACGCCTTGAACCAATCCTCAAACAAACCTACGGGGTGTGTTTGAGTGGGGACACAACCATTGAGGATGTGAGAACAGGAGTCAGGTATCGCCTTGATGAGTTGCCCGAACACTCCGATACCTTCGTCCAGGCGGTAGATGAAGAGTACCTCCCTGTGGCTGTTCCGGTTTCCCGTGTTATCGATAACGGGATGAAACACGTCTGCCGGGTCAAATTGCGCAATGGTTCTGAAATTAAGATGACATCTGATCACCGTGTCTTGACGGAGAGCGGCTGGAAATCCCTTTGCGAACTTTCCACGGGTGACTACATCGCTATTCCGCGCAGCCTCATGGTCCAAGATGGGGAGTATGATGTGCGGCGTCTGCGAGTTCTTGCCTATCTCATTGCCGATGGAGATATCTCCAATAAAGCCGGTGTTTACTTTATCTCGAAAGAGCCCGAGCTGCTTGCGGATTTCCAGCAGTGCCTTGAGGGTTTTGAGCTCGTTCAGACCTCTCAGGTATCCCAGGTGCGTGGTGTGACGCGACTTGTCGTCTCAAGACCTCGTCAAGCGCATGTCGCCTACCATACACCCAGCGGCCTACTGGCTTTTTTGCGAGAATACGGCCTTAAAGATCAGCGGGGAGGGCTGCGATCGTGGGAGAAATTTGTCCCACCGTTTGTGTTTGCTTTAACGCCGGCATGCTTAGCCACATTCATGGCGACCCTCTGGGATTGTGACGGCTTTGTTGGCCAAAAGATGTGTCACTATGTGACGACATCACCTCGCCTGGCTCGTGACGTCCACGTCTTATTGCTCAAGCTCGGAATCACCAGCACCATATATACCTCGCAGTATCGGACGAGGCGCGATGAGTTACGCACAAGATATCAAGTGACGGTCTATGACGGAAAAACGTTTGCTGAAGTGATTCAGCCACTCATGAGATCTAGAAAACGGTTTGTCCGTTGTCTCTCCAATAGCGAGACGACCGTTTCTCGTGACATCTTTCTCAATGAGTTGCGTTTGGTAGTTGGAAATGAATCACAGCGGGAGCTTGAGCGTCGCCTAGGGATTGATCGTCAGCATTTCAGCCCACGCAGACGCACGTGTCCTCGGATTGAAGGTCATGTCGTTCGTAGGGTGGCAGAGCAGCTTGAGCTGATGGGAAGTCTCCGTTTGCTGCGGCTTCGCTGGGAGCCAATTGAAGAAATTACAGAGCTTGGTGTCGAACATGTGTATGACCTCGAGGTAGCCGAGGTACACAACTTTATAGCGAATGGCATCATCGTGCACAATTGTGTCTATCAGGAGCAGGTGATGCGCATCGCCAGCGACTTGGGCGGCTTTTCGCTGGCGCAAGCCGACCTGCTGCGGCGGGCGATGGGCAAGAAGATCGCCGAGGTGATGGAGAGCCAGCGCAAGGCGTTCATGGAGGGCTGCAAGCACAACCGCATCCCCGAACGCACCGCCAGCCGCATCTTCGATCTCATGGAGCAATTCGCGAAGTACGGTTTCAACAAATCTCATTCAGCGGCATATGCAATCATTTCTTACCGTACGGCGTACCTGAAAGCCCATTATCCGGTCGAGTTCATGGCCGCGCTGCTGACCAGTGAAATGGGCGACACCGATAAGCTCGTGATGTACCTGGAAGAGGCCAAGCGCATGGGCATCACCGTCCTACCGCCGGACGTCAACGAGAGCCTCGCGACGTTTGCGGTGGGGGATGAGCACACGTTGCGCTGCGGCTTGGGGATCATCAAGAACGTCGGGATGGCGGCCATCGAGTCGATCGCGCAGGCGCGCCAGGCGCGCGGGCGCTTTGCGACGGTGGATGAGCTCTGCGAGGATTTGGATCTGCGCTTGGCCAACCGCAAGGTGCTGGAGAGCCTGGTGAAGGCCGGGGCGTGCGACAGCATGGGCCTCTCGCGCGCGTCGCTGCTGGCCGGTATCGACCAGGCGCTTGAGGAAGCCACGGTCAGGCAACGCGACAAGCACCGGGGACAATTGACGTTCTTTGACACGATGAGCGCCACTGGGCCGGCCCCGACCGCAGGGGGGACGCGCGCTGGGGCGCGAATGCGGGAATGGCCGGAAAGCCAGAAGCTGGCATTTGAGAAGGCGCTGCTGGGCTTTTACGTGTCCGGCCATCCGCTGGCGCGCTTTGAGAAGACGCTGCGCTCACTGGCCACCGCGACGTCGCGTCAGTTGCTGCAGCTGCCTGAGGAGACGACCGTGACGGTGGGTGGGATGTTCTCGAAGATCAAGTTGACCACGACGAAGAAGACCAACGAGCAGATGGCAGTCTGCATGCTGGAGGACCTGGAAGGTGAAACGGAAGTATTAGTGTTTCCAGGAGTCTTCGCGCAGCTCGCGCCTCAGCTGAAGCCGAATGCGGTGGTGTTTGTCGAAGGCCGGGTGGCCGTGCGCAACGACCAGCCGCGCTTGATCGCCCAGCAGATCGTCCCGCTGGAGCAGGGGACCAGCCGCCTGGCCAAGGCGATCGAGCTGGTGCTGCGTACCCCTGGGGTAGAACGGGAGCTGTTGGAACAACTCAAAGGATTGCTCACGCGTTTTCCGGGGTCGCTACCGATCTATCTGACCTTGGCGCTTCCGCAGCAGCAGCCCATGCGCCTGAAACTGGCCGAGGGCTTTCGGGTCGAGCCGCGCCCCGAGTTGCTGGAGGAGCTGGAGCGGCTCTTGGGCAATGAGGGGGTCATCATCCGCCGGCAGCAGGCCTCTCAGGTTCCGGTGGCTTCCGGCACGAATTGACTCGCTTGACAAGCTCACCGGCCGTGGTATAGTAACGGCGCTATGCCATTGACTAAGAGAGAGTTAGTGATTGCGGTCTCCCAGCAAACCGGCATCACCCAGGTGGATGTCAAGCGGGTGGTCCAGCAGACCCTGCTGTATATCATCGAGAGCCTCAAAGAGGGCAAGACCATTGAGTTGCGCAACTTCGGGGTCTTCAAAGTCCGGCAGCGAGCTCCCCGTCGTGGACGCAATCCAAAGACCGGCCAGGAAGTGCCCGTTCCCTCCAAGCGGGTCGTCGCCTTCAAGCCTGGCCTGCTGATGCGCCTGCACATCAAATAACCTACCGCGCTTGCTCGCCTCTCGTTGCGTCCTCTGGTGTGATACAATAAGCGCTTACGCATGGCACTCCAAGCCCTTCGCGGCACAAGCGACGTCCTGCCTGAAGCGATCGCGCGCTGGTCGGCGGTGGAACATACCGCCAGACGCTTGAGCCGTCTCTACGGGTACCAGGAGCTGCGCACCCCCCTCATCGAAGACGCGGCGCTGTTTTTGCGTTCCGTCGGGGAGACCACCGACATCGTCCAGAAGGAGATGTTCCGCTTCGAGGACCGCGGCGGGCATGAGATCGTTTTGCGCCCGGAAGGCACCGCCTCCGTCGTGCGGGCGTATCTGGAAGGCCACCTCCACAAAACCGAGGGCTTTTCGAAGCTGTTCTACCTCGGTCCGATGTTCCGCGCCGAGCGGCCGCAGGCCGGCCGGTTCCGGCAATTCCATCAGTTCGGCGTGGAAGCCATCGGCTCGTCCAGTCCGTGGGTCGACGTGGAGGTCATTGCTCTCTGCATGCATATTCTACGTGAGTGTGGAGCCACCGACACCGTGGTGTGGCTTTCTAGTATGGGCTGTCGGGATGACCAGGCACGGTCCGCGAATACACTCAGGGCGAAGCTGCTCCCATACAAAACCGAATTTGACCAACAGTGCCAGGCGCGCTTTGAGAAGAATGTCTTCAGGGTGCTCGACTGCAAAAATCCGAGTTGCCAAGCGATTGTGACCAAATTGTTTGCAACGGCCGAGGGTGGCGTGGCCACCGGTTCTCCGTTTTTTGTCTGTGAGGACTGCGAAAAGCACTTCGTTGATGTGCGACTGGGTCTGAGGGATGCCAATATTCCTTTCGATGACACCAGGGTCTTTGCGCGGGGACTGGACTACTACACGCGCACGGTCTTTGAGGTTCGCGCCGAAGGCCTGGGCGCGAAGGATGCGGTCGCGGCGGGCGGACGGTACGATCATCTCGTCGAGGAGCTCGGCGGCCCCTCGATGGGGGCGGTCGGATTTGCCGCGGGGATCGAGCGGGTGTTGTTGGCCGTCGACCCTCAGCACACGTCCTCCTCGGCGAACACCGCGCGGCGCGGCGTGTATCTGGCGGTCGCGCAACCGGCCTTGGTGGGGGAGGGCTTCCGGCTGGTGCAGCAGTTGCGCAGCCAGGGGGTGCCGGCCCTGATGGGCTACGACCATAAGAGCCTCAAGGCGCAATTGCGCGAGGCGGATAAAGCCCGATGCCAGTTCGTCGCGATTCTCGGCGAGGCGGAGTTGAAGCAGCGCGCGATCACGTTGAAAGATCTGGAACAGAGCAGCCAGGAGACCGTGCCGCTGGAGGCCTTCGCGCAGACGGTGGCGCAACGGACGAAACACGCCAAGATCGCGTGCCATGCTTAGGACGCACGGCTGTGGACAGCTCAACGAAGATCTCGTCGGACAGTCCGTGACCCTGTGCGGGTGGCTGCATCGCCGGCGGGATCACGGGGGCCTGAGCTTCATCGACCTGCGGGACCGCAGCGGCCTGGCGCAGGTCGTCTTCAACGCCAAGACGGACGCGGCGCTGCACCAGCAGGCCAAGGGGTTTGGCGTGGAATACGTGCTGCGCATCACGGGCACGGTGCGCAAACGCCCGGCAGGCACCCCCAACCCGAAGCTGCCCTCAGGGATGGTGGAGGTCGCGGCCAGCGCCGTCGAGATCCTCAATCCCGCCGAGCCGCCGCCGTTTGAGATCGACGACCAGGCGGAGGTTTCCGAGGACGTGCGGATGCAGTGGCGCTACCTCGACCTGCGCCGCCCGGTGAGCCAGCAGAAACTCCTCTTGCGGCACCGCATCAGCCACCACATCCGCCAGACGCTGGATGCGCTGGGCTTCGTGGAGGTCGAAACGCCGATCCTGACCAAGTCGACCCCCGAGGGGGCGCGCGATTACCTGGTACCCTCGCGCGTCAACCCGGGGCGGTTCTTCGCGCTGCCGCAGTCGCCTCAGTTGTTCAAGCAGCTCCTGATGGTGGCGGGGCTGGAGCGCTACTTCCAGATCGCGCGCTGTTTCCGCGATGAGGATTTGCGCGCGGAGCGCCAACCGGAATTTACCCAACTGGACCTGGAGATGTCGTTCGTGACGGAGGAGGACGTCTTCGCCGTCATCGAGCAAGTGCTGCAGCATGTCTTTCAGGAAGTCCTGAGCGTGCCGTTGGCGGTGCCGTTTCCCCGGCTGACGCATCAGGACGCCAAGGCGCGCCATCAGACCGACAAGCCGAATTTGCGCACCGAGCAGGCGCCCTGGGCGTTTTGCTGGGTGACCGATTTCCCGTTGTTCCAATGGAACCCGCAGACCAAGCGGTGGGACGCGGAGCACCACCCGTTCACCGCGCCGCATCCGGACGACGCAGCCCTGCTGGCGAGCGACCCGGGCCAGGTGCGCGCGCGGGCGTATGATTTGGTGTTGAACGGCGTGGAGCTGGGCTCGGGGAGCATCCGGATCCATCAGGCCCCGATGCAGCAGGCGGTCTTCAAGGTCTTGGGGTTAAGCGACCAGACGATCCAGGACCGGTTCGGCTTTTTGCTGCAGGCATTTGCCTACGGCGCGCCGCCGCACGGCGGATTTGCGTTCGGGCTGGACCGCTTGACGGCGATCGTCACGCAGGCAGACTCGATTCGCGAAGTCATCGCCTTTCCCAAAACGCAGAAGGCGATCTGTCCAGTCACCGGGGCGCCATCCGAGGTGACGGAGGCGCAGATGAAGGAACTCGGCCTGATTGTCGTGAAATCCGCGACATCATGAGCAAGGAGGAAACACGATGAAGCTAGTCGGGACTGTGGTCGCCATGGGGTTGACGGTCGCTGTGGTCACCGGATGCCGGACCGCAACGCGGATGGTGGAAGAGCCGCGCGTCGACCTGCAAGTGGTGAGCAGCGACAACCGGGGGTATCTGCTCGGTACGCCTCCACCGGCCTCGGAGCCGTGGAAGACCACGCGCAAGATGGTCGAGACGGAAATTGAGGTGCCGAGTCTGCCAGGGTCAGCCGGCCAGGTTTCCAGGCCGCCTGTGGGGCTGCGGGAAGTCGCGCCGCCTGAGGTGGACTTCAGCGAGTCCGGCTCTGTCTCGGAGGAGGAGCTCGGGCAGACCTTCGACACCTACGTCGTGAAGAAGGGCGATACCCTCTGGTCCATCGCTGCGGATCCCCGCGTGTTCGGTGACGCGACCAAATGGCGCAAGCTCTATGCCGCCAATCACGATGTCCTCAAGAGCCCGGACCGGCTGCGCGCCGGCATGAAATTGCGCGTGCCGCGTGGAGGAGCCGCTCCTGCGCCGTCCGCGAGCCAGGAGCCGACAGAGAAGACGGTCTACACCAAATAGCCGGCATGCCCGAAAAAGTCCTGACGCTGCGCAACGACCAGGAAGCGCAGGCGCTCTTCGGCAAGCACGACCAGCACCTGCGACGGATCGAGCAGGGGCTGAGCGTATCGATCGTGGCGCGAGGCGAGGAGCTGAAGGTCAGCGGGGAAGAGACCGCGGTCTCCAAGGCGCTGCGGCTGTTCGATGATCTGCTGGTGGTGGTGCGCTCCGGCGCGCCGATCCGGCGGGAAGATCTGGAGTACGCCCTCAAGGCTCTCTCCGATAGCCGGCTGATTCAGTTGCGCCAGATTTACCAGGAGCGCCTGGAGGTGCCCTCGCGCCGGCGCTTCATCATCCCCCGCACCCCGGGCCAGAAAGCGTATGTGGAGGCCATGCGGGCGCATGACATGGTCTTTGCCATCGGCCCGGCCGGCACCGGGAAAACGTATCTGGCGATGGCGGTGGCGGTGGAGAACCTCACCAAGGGCGAGGTCTCGCGCATCATCCTGACGCGGCCCGCCGTCGAGGCGGGGGAGCGGCTGGGATTCTTGCCGGGCGATCTCTACGAGAAGATCAACCCGTACCTGCGGCCGCTCTATGACGCGCTCTATGAGATGATGGAGCCGGACATGATCCAGCGGTATCTCAACCGCGGGATCATCGAGGTCGCTCCCTTGGCGTACATGCGTGGAAGGACGCTTAACGATGCTTTCATCATTCTCGATGAGGCGCAAAACTCCACGAGCGAGCAGATGAAGATGTTTCTCACGCGCTTGGGCTTTGATTCCAAGGCGGTCATCACGGGGGATGTAACCCAGGTGGACTTGCCGCCGGACCGGCTCTCCGGGCTCATCCACGCCCAGAGCATCTTGCAGACGGTGCCGGGCTTGAAATTCGTCGCCTTCAGCCCCCAGGACGTGGTGCGTCATGAGCTCGTCCAGCAGATCATCAAGGCGTACGACGAAGCAAACCGGAACAACCACGGGAAAGCCGGTGCTTCGTTTGGTCAACCGGCAGCGCCGTGAGCGCGTGCCTGTGGCGTGGCTGTCCCGCGTCGCTCGCTGCGCGGCGCGCAGGCTGAAGGTCGCGTGGCGCGGGGAGCTGGTGGTGAGCTTCCTCAACGATCGGACGATGCAACGGCTCAACTGGCGCTTCCTGCGGCATCGGGGAGTGACGGACGTCCTGACCTTTCGCTACTCCCACGAGCCTCTCGGCCGTGCGCTCCGCAGCGCTCGGCACTTCCTCGGTCGGCAGCCCATCGGCTGCCGACACTCCCTCGCCGGGAAGGATATGGCCGGCTCGGTCGCCGGAGAGATTCTGATTGCCCCCGCATTCGCGAAACGATATGCCCGGCAGCACGGGCTTGAGTATCGCGAGGAGCTGGCCCGTTACGTCGTCCATGGGTTGCTGCATTGGGTGGGCCGTGAGGATCAGACGGCTGCCCAGCAGCGCCGCATGCGTCAATTAGAAGACCGGCTCTTGAACCACTGTGGCGTTCAGTAAATGGGCATCCACACGGCTGACGCGATCGTCCTGCGCCAGTATCCATACCGCGAGACCAGCCTTCTGGTCACCTGTTTGACAGATCGCTTTGGCAAACTGAAAGGGCTGGTGAAGGGGATCCGGGGCGTCCAGCCCTCGCGCTATCGCAGCGCGATGGAGCCCATGACGCTCAACCGCATCATCTTCTATGACACGCGCACCAGTTCCTTGCACCTGATCAGCCAGTGCGACCTGTTGGAGCCGTTCGGGGCGCTGACGCGCGACTTGGCGACGATACAGACGGCGGCCTCCTGCGCGGAATTGGCGGATGTCGTCGTGGAATCCGATGAGCCGCAGGGCGCGATCTTCGAGCTGCTCAAGCACACCTTGAGGCGGCTGGCCTCCGGCGATACGCGCCTGTCGGCGGTGCGCATCCATTTCGTGCTGCGGCTGCTTCGGCTGGCCGGGTTTCATCCGCAGCTGGACGAGTGCACCGGCTGCACGCAGCCGCTTCAGGGGCAGCGCGCCTGCTGGAGCGTGCGCCAAGGGGGGCTGTTGTGCGAGCGTTGCCTGCATCAGGACCCGCACGCGGAACCGATTGCGCCGCAGCTGCTGGACACGCTCTCGGCCTGCGCGCAGGCGCCGGAGCCGTTGGCCATTGAGGCCGAGGAGGCGCAGGCGATCCGGCAGCGCCTGGATGCATTCCTGCGGTGGCAGCTCGATCGACCGTTGAAGACCTTGAGGACATGAAACGTGAAGCGATGGAATTACAGAAACTGATTCGCACGCTCGATGCGTTCTGGGAGAAGCGCCACTGTCTGGTCATGCAGCCCTATGACGTCGAGATGGGCGCCGGCACGTTCCATCCCGCCACGTTCTTCGGTACTCTAGGGAAAAAACTATGGAGTATCGCCTATGTGCAGCCGTCGCGCCGGCCCACCGACGGGCGCTACGCCGAGAATCCGCTGCGGATGCAGCGGTATTATCAGTACCAGGTGCTCCTGAAGCCGGCGCCCGAGAACGTCCAGCCGCTGTACCTGGAGAGCCTGCGCGCCTGCGGGATCGCCCTCGATGACCATGACATCCGGTTCGTGCAGGATGACTGGGAATCGCCGACGCTGGGGGCCTGGGGCCTGGGCTGGGAAGTGTGGATGGACAGCCTGGAGGTGACGCAGTTGACGTATTTCCAGCAGGTCGGCGGCATTGACCTGGATGTGATTTCCTGTGAAATCACCTACGGCCTTGAGCGCATCGCGATGTTCGCTTCGGGAATCCGCGACGTCTACCGCCTGCCGTGGAACGCCGGGACCTCCTATGGCGCGCTGCACCTGGCGCAGGAACGCGAGGGCTCGCGCTATAACTTCGAGCAGGCGGATATCGCGCTCTACCAGCAGTTGTTTGAGCGTCATGAAGCGGAGTCGAAGCGATTGCTGGGATTGGAGATTCCACTCTTGCTGCCGGCCTACGAGCAATTGCTGAAATGCAGCCACACCTTCAACATGCTGGATGCGCGGGGGGCCGTGGGTCAATCCGACCGGCCGCGGTTGGTGCTGCGCATCCGCACCCTGGCCAAGCGCTGTGCGGAGTTGTATCTGGAACGGCAGAATCATGAAAAGACTTAAGTCTTCAAGGACTTCCGATCTGCTCGTCGAAATTGGGACGGAAGAAATCCCCGCGGCCTATCTGGATGGGGCGATCGTGCAACTGCGGGAGAATGCCGAACGGTGCTGGCGTGAGGCGCATCTTGATTTCAAGACGGTCGAAGCGTTCGGCACGCCCCGTCGGCTGGTGCTATGGGTGTGCGAACTGGCTTCGACGCAGCACCATCCTCCCGAAGAGATCCGCGGGCCGTCCAAACAGGCTGCGTATGATGCCTCCGGGAAGCCGACTCAAGCTCTCCTGGGATTCCTGAAAGCCCGCGCAGGCACCGCGGCCCAGACGAAGCTCGTGGAGACCGAGCGAGGCGCCTATGTCTATCTCCTCAAGCCGGCCCGAGAGGTCCCGACCGTCACCGTCTTGCCTCAGTTGGTGGCGCAGCTCGTGACGCGGCTCAAATTCCCCAAGACCATGCGCTGGGATGAGAGCGGCCTGCGGTTTGCCCGGCCCATCCGCTGGCACGTGGTCCTCTACGGCAGCCGGGTGGTGCCGGTACGCCTCGGCCGGCTGACGAGCGGGCGAGCGACGTGGGTCGGCGGGCCCAAGCGGCCGCGGGCGGTGTCTGTGACGAACCCGGCGCAGTACTTCGCCCTCCTGAAGCGGGCCGGCGTCACGGTGGATCCGTATCAGCGCGCGGGATGCATCGATCAGTTGGTGAAGACATTGGCGAAGAAACACGGAGGCGTGCCGGCTGCGGAAATGGTCAGCCACGGGCTGCTGGATGAGGTGAGTGCCCTGGTTGAGCAGCCGGTCGCGCTGGTGGGACAGTTCGATTCCAAGTACCTCGCCCTGCCGCGCGAGGTGTTGCTAGCGAGCATGGCCAAATATCAACGCGTCTTTGCCATCCAGTCACGCTCCGGAAAACTGCTGCCGAAGTTCGTAGCGATCCTGGACGGTACACCTCGCCGGCTTGCCGACGTGCGCCGGACGTTCGAGTTCATCCTCAACGCCCGCCTGGCGGATAGCCTGTTGTTCTGGAGCCAGGATCATCAGCGGCTTCCGCTTGGAAAATTCGGCTCGCTAGCGAGTGTGACATTTCATGAGAAGCTTGGCTCCATGGAAGAGAAGACGCAACGCATGTGGCAGTTGAGTGGAGCGCTCGCAGAAACGTGGCAGCTGACAGGCGCAGAACGGGAGCATCTCCAGCGCGCGTGCCTCTTAGCGAAATACGATCTCATCAGCGCGATGGTCAAAGAGTTCCCAACCTTGCAGGGAATGGTCGGCAAATACTATGCCCGGGACTCCAAGGAGAAACCTGAGGTTGCCAAGGCGATCGGAGAGCAATATCTTCCGGCCGGTGATCAGGCCCCCAAGATGCTGATCGGCAGCGCCTTGGCCCTCATCGATAAATATGACACGCTGGCGAGCTATTTCACCATTGGAATTGAGCCAACCGGCGATCAAGATCCGTTTGGGCTCAGGCGGGCGGCACAAGGGATCGTCGAGATCGCCTGGGCTGTCCATCGGCCACTGCGATTAGCTCTGCTGTTCTCCACCTGGCAAGCGCACGCTCCATTCGCGCGCGGCAAGGGGCATGTGGGCAACAAGATTCAGGACTATCTTCAGGAGCGGCTCTATACATTTGCGTGGCCTCGGCCGACACCGTCGCGTGATCTCATTGATGCTGTTGTGAGTCGCGCCTCGGATGATGTGGTGGACACCATGGACCGCATCCGGGCGTTGTGGCAGATGGATGGCGCACAGGCGCTCGTGCGCGCCGCCAAGGTCGTCGAGCGCACCCACAACATCCTCAAAGGGACGACGCCGCAGCAGGCCGACGTCGATCGCGCACGGCTCCAGGAGCCGCTCGAGCAACAGTTGTATGCGCTCTACGAGTCCAAGAAGGATGAGTTCGCTCGGTTGGTCGAGCGGAGATCGTATGACGACGCGACGAAGCTCTTCGCCGAGACGTTTTACACGCCGCTCCATGAGTTTTTCGACAAGGTCATGGTCAACGCACCGGATGAGGCGCTCCGGCAGAACCGGCTGGCGTTGATGAAAGCCATCAACGTGTTGTATACTGACCGCATCGCGGACCTGTCGAAATTGGCTATCCTGCAACCCCACCCGATGGCCGCACAGGTTGGCACCTAATCAGCTTTCGCTTGGGCGAAACGCGTCGTCGATTGAAGCTGTGAACGTTAAGGAATAATGAGAACAATGACTCGAGGAGCAATGGCTGTGGAAACGAAGCGTCGCAACACGAAGCGGGCTGCCGTGAAGTACATCTACGGATTCGCGCACGGCCGCGCCGACGGGCGCGCCGGCATGAAGAGCCTCCTGGGCGGCAAGGGCGCCAACTTGGCCGAGATGACGAATCTCGGGATCCCGGTTCCGCCCGGATTGACGATGACCACGGAGGCCTGTCTGAAATTCTACGACCTGGGCAAGCGCTGGCCGGACGGCCTGGAGCAGGAGCTGCAGCAGAAAGTCCATTGGCTTGAGGACGTGACCAAAAAAGGCTTCGGCGATCCGAAGAACCCGCTGTTGGTGTCGGTCCGCTCGGGCGCGGCGGTCTCCATGCCGGGGATGATGGACACCATCCTGAATCTCGGCCTGAATGACGCGACCGCCAAGGGCCTCGCGGCGAAAACGAGCAATCCCCGCTTTGCCTACGACGCCTACCGCCGCTTCATCCAGATGTTCGGGAACGTGGTTCTGGAGGTGGAGCACAAGCGCTTTGAAGGGATCCTCGTCGCAAAGAAGACGAAGTACCGGGTGACCCAGGACAGCGAGCTGCCGGCGAAAGCCCTCGAAGAATTGGTGGCCGAATTTAAGGCGCTCATCCGTCAGGATGCCCGGGCGGCCTTCCCGGAAGAGCCCGTGCAGCAGTTGCGCCTGGCAATCAACGCCGTCTTCAGCTCCTGGAACAACGAGCGCGCCATTACCTACCGCAAGCTCAACAGTATTCCCGACAGCCTGGGCACGGCGGTCACCGTGCAGTCCATGGTCTTCGGCAACATGGGCCAAAGTTCCATGACCGGCGTGTGCTTCACGCGCAACCCGTCCAACGGCGAGAACCGCTTCTACGGTGAGTACCTCGTGAACGCCCAGGGGGAAGATGTGGTCGCCGGCATCCGCACGCCGCTGCCGATTGACCAACTCAAGAAAGCTTCTCCCAAGATCTACCGGCAGCTTGAGGGCCTGGGACGCAAACTGGAGCGCACCTTCCGGGACATTCAGGACCTGGAATTCACCGTCGAGGAAGGCCGGCTCTACCTGTTGCAGTGCCGCTCGGGCAAGCGCACGGCGCTGGCCGCCGTGACGGTTGTGACGCAACTGGTCAAGGAAGGATTGATCTCGAAGGACGAGGCGATCCTGCGCATCACTCCAAGCCAGATCGATCAGTTGCTCCATCCGACGATTGATCCGAAGGCCAAAGTCCACGTCATCGCCAAGGGGCTGCCCGCCTCACCTGGGGCTGCCGTGGGCCGCGTCGTGTTCACGGCGCATCGGGCGGTGGAGCTGGCTGAGGAGAGCGGAGAACAGGTCATCCTGGTTCGCGAAGAAACCTCTCCGGAAGACATCGCCGGCATGGCCGCGGCACAAGGCATTTTGACCGCTCGTGGGGGCATGACCAGTCACGCCGCAGTGGTAGGGCGGGGCATGGGCAAGTGCTGTGTGGTGGGCTGCAGCGACATCGTGGTGCGGGAACACGAGGGTCGCTTTGAGGTCGGAGGTTCGGTCATCAAGGAAGGCGACTTCATCAGCCTCAACGGCACCACCGGCGAAGTGATGCCGGGTCAGGTTCCGCTGGTGCAGCCGCAATTGACCGGCAGCTTCAAGCAAGTGTTGGGCTGGGCCGATCAGGTGCGCCGGCTCGGCGTGCGGACCAACGGCGACACGCCGCAGGACGCCCGCGTCGCGCGCGAGTTCGGCGCGGAGGGCATCGGGCTGTGCCGCACCGAACACATGTTCTTCGGCGAGGAGCGGCTGCCGGCGGTGCGCGAGATGATCGTCGCCAAGGACGTCGCCGCCCGCAAGAAGGCCCTGGCCAAGCTCCTGCCGTTTCAAAAGCAGGACTTCATCGACATTTTCAAGACGATGGAAGGCCTGCCGGTCACCGTCCGCTTGCTCGATCCTCCTCTGCATGAGTTCCTCCCGCACACGCCGGAAGATGTCAGCCGGGTGTCCAAGCAACTGGGCATTCCGGAGCGGGACCTGCAGGATACGGTGGACCGGTTGCGGGAGGTCAACCCGATGCTGGGCCACCGCGGCTGCCGCTTGGGGATCACGTATCCGGAGATCAATGAGATGCAGGCGCGGGCGATCTTCGAAGCGGCCTGCGAGTTGGTGAAGGCCGGGGTGAACGTCCTGCCGGAGGTGATGGTGCCCCTCGTCGGGCATCCGCAGGAGTTTCATGTGACCAAGCAGGTCATCGATCAGGTCGCGCAGGAAACCATGCGCCGCTACAAGGTGACGGTCAGCTATACAGTCGGGACGATGATCGAGGTGCCGCGCGCGGCCCTGGTGGCGGAGACCATCGCCAAGGAAGCGGAGTTCTTCAGCTTCGGCACCAATGACCTGACGCAGATGACGTTCGGGTTCTCCCGCGACGACATCGGGAAGTTCCTCCCATACTATCTTGCCGCCGGGATTCTCGAGGCGGATCCCTTCGTCAAATTGGACCAAATCGGGGTGGGCTCGCTCATCCGCCTTGCCGTCGAGAAAGGACGCAGCGTGCGCAAGACTCTCAAGGTCGGCATCTGCGGCGAGCACGGCGGGGACCCCTCGTCCATCGAGTTCTGCCACCGCGCGGGGCTGGATTACGTCTCGTGCTCACCCTACCGGGTGCCGGTCGCCCGGTTGGCCGCTGCGCAAGCCGTCCTGAGAGAGAAAAAGAAGTCGATAGTCCATAGTCGATAGTCCATAGACGCCATAGACGAATGTCCCACATGTTATGGACTATGGTCTATGGACTATGGACTCGCGAGCGATAGCGAGCGAATGGAGCCGATCCGCGCCTACCTGAAAGACATCAAGGCGATCCCCCTGCTGACCGCCAAGCAGGAGATCGAGCTGGCCACGCGGATCAAGCGCGGCGATACCAAAGCCAAGCGCCAGATGATCCTGGCGAACCTACGGCTGGTGATCAACATCGCCAAGCGTTATTCCCACCTTGGGGTGCCCCTCCTGGACCTCATTGAGGAAGGCAACCTCGGCCTGATGAAAGCCGTGATGAAATACAACCCGCACAAAGGCTTTCGTTTTTCCACCTACGCCGCCTGGTGGATCCGCCAATACATCACCCGCGCCATCGCCAACCAGGGCAAGACGGTGCGCATCCCCGTGTACATGACGGAGCTGCTCTCCAAATTCAAGCGGGTCAGCGAAGAGTTGACGCAGAAACTCAGCCGTAAGCCGAACGCCAAAGAGGTGGCCAGGCGCATGCAGTTGCCGCGTGAGCGCGTCGAGCGGCTGCAAGAACTCGTGATCGCCTCCCAGACCACCTCGTTGGAAACGCCGGTCGGCGAAGAAGGGGAGACGGAGATGATCGATTTGCTCCAGGATGAGACGAACCCTTCCCCCCAGGACGAAATCACCCGCTTCCTGCAGCATGAGCGTATCGACGTGCTCCTCAAACATATGAATGACCGCGAGCGACGGGTCTTGAGCCTGCGGTACGGCCTCGAGGACCGGATCAGCCGTACGCTGGGTGAGACGGCCAAGTTCTTCGGCATCACGCGTGAGCGTGTGCGCCAGATCGAGGTGGCCGCGATGCACAAGCTCCGGGCCTATCTCGCAACTGAGAAGGCCGCTCCTCAGGCACCCCACTCGCAGTAGCTGCGCGCCTGTAGCTCAAACTGGATAGAGCGGGGGCGTCCTAAGCCCTGCGTTGCAGGTTCGACTCCTGCCAGGCGCAGTTTTCTCTCAGCACACGCTATGATATTTTTTGAGCGGAGGATGCGATGAAACGATTCATCGAACTCAAGCATGTGGGGCCGAAGGCCCAGGTGCGAGGGTTGATCGAAGATCTCAGTGGGCGCTTGGAGGACAAGCTGCGGCACTTTCCCGAAGAGGCAGTGTCCTTGCATGTCGTCTTCGAGGAAAACGGCGCGCATACCTTGTATCGGACTGCCGTCACCTGCCATGTGCCCGGGCATACGGCGGCGGCCCATGAGGAAAGCCGCCAGGCGGGAACGACCATCCGCGAGGCGTTTGCCGAGATCGAGCGGCAGATGGACAAACTCAACGCCGTGATCCGCCAGGACTATTTGCGCCGGCGTTCCGCCAAGACCAAGCGAGCGCGGGCACCGGTACGCGAAGCATGAGCGCAACGCCGCATTGGCCAGCCGTCAGGGACCTGTCACGGCTCCTCGCAATTGCGGGGCTGTGCGTGCTTGGTTTCTTGGTGAGCCTTCCTGCCGGCGTGGCGCAAGAGAACCCCAGCGCGCCCAGCCCGAAGGCCACCCGACTGCTCAAGCAGCTTGACGCCAAGGACGCCTATACGCGGCAGTTCGCCTTCATAGAATTGGAGGCGCTGCGGGAGCCCACCACGGCGCCGATCGTTCGACGGTATCTGGATGATCGGGATCCGGACACGCGGGCCTTCAGCATCCGGGCGCTGGCGGCGATCGAGGGCGTTGCGGCCGTTCCCACGCTCCTTGAGCGGCTCAAGCGCGAGGGCAATCCGCGCGTGCGGGTGGCGGTGGTGCTGGCGTTGGAACCGCTCCAGGATCCGGCCATCCTGCCGGTGTTCATCGGGAAGATGCGGGACCGCAACCGCGAAGTGCGCATGGCTCTGGTCGATGCGGTCAGCCGCGTCGACCGCCCGGAGGCTCGGGAGGCGATCCGTCTTCGCTGGCGGCGCGAACGGGACCGGGACGTGCGCCGCGTGCTCGAAGAGGCGATGAAGCGGGTAGCCGAGCATGGCTAAGAAGGTTCCGCCGCTCCACGAGCGCGTGCGGCAGGCGATTCGCGCCAATCGGCTCCTGGAGCGCGGCGAGCGGGTCCTCATCGGCGTCTCAGGAGGCCCTGACTCCGTGGCCTTGCTGCATCTGCTGGTGGGCCTCAAGGACGACTTGCGCCTCCGGCTTGCCGTCGCGCACGTCGATCATCAGTTGCGGCCGGACTCTCAGGACGATGCCGAGTTTGTGGCCGGCTTGGCGCGCCGGTTTGGCCTGCCTGCGGCCATCGTCAGGCGGGATGTCCGCCGCGAGTCGGAGGCGCGGGGGCTGTCTCTTGAAGATCGGGCGCGCCGGGTTCGCTATGCGGCGTTTCAGGAGATCGCCACAGAGCAGGCAGCCACGCGCCTGGCACTGGCGCATACCGCCGATGACCAGGCGGAGACGGTGCTGATGCGGCTGCTGCGAGGCGCAGGGCTCACCGGGCTGGCCGGCATCCCGATGACCCGGGTGCTTGGCGACGTGACCCCACCACCTGCCGCATCCGCCGGAGGCGGATTTGCGCCGAAGGCGCAAGCCCTTCGGGCAGCAGCAGGTGGTGGGGTGACGATCATCCGTCCGCTCTTAGGCGTGTGGCGCGAGGAGGTGCTTGGCTATCTGCGGCAGCATCGCCTGTCATGCCGCCAGGATGCCACCAACCAGGATCCCCGGTTTCTGCGCAATCGGATTCGCCACGAGCTGCTGCCCTTGCTGGAACGCGAGTACAATCCGCAGCTCAAGCGGCTGCTGAATCAATTGGCGGAGCAGTGCCGGACCGACGCCGGCTTCCTCTCAGAGGCGGCTCAACGCTATTGGAAGCGGTTGGTCAAGCCTCAGAACGGCCATCTGGCGATCCGGCAGGAACGGTTCTTGAGCCAGCCCAAGGCGCTTCAGCGTCAGCTCATTCGCTTGGCGATCCAACAGGTGCAGGGGGACCTGACGGGATTCGAGTTCCGTCACTGGGTGGAGATCGAGCGGCTGTTTACGGAGCGTCCGACAGGCACGATTCTGGATCTGCCTGGGCATGTGCGTCTTGAGCGAGTACGCGATCGCGTCTTGGTGCGACTCGAAGCCTGCCACGACCGCGGCACTCGGCTTGCGTTACCCAGGCGAGTCGGAGTATACTAGAATCGTTGTCGACGGAGTTTTTGTGTTTTCTGACCTGACGATGGAGTCACCCTGACATGACCACGTTACCACGTCCTCAGCGTCCGCGGTGGCTGTGGCTGTTTCTGGCCAGCCTGGCCCTCGTGGCGGCGATGCGGATGGTCTCGCACTACGCCACGCAGTGGCACCGCCAGATCAGCTATAGCGAGCTCTACCGGCTGCTGGAAGATAATCCCACGACCAAAAAAATCGACGAGGCCCGGTTGCTGGATGGGCGGGTTGAAGGCCGGTTCGCCGACGGCAGCCACTTCTACGTCTTCATGCCGCCGTCGGATGACGAGATGCTGCGTCTCTTGCGCACCAACGTGCCGCAGTTTGACATCCAGCCGCCCCAGGCCGGCTTCTTCGCCATCCTCATGGCCCTCTCGCCGTGGATCATTTTGTTTGGGATCATGTGGTTTGTCATGCGCTCGTCCCAGGGCGGCGGGCGGCTGCTGGCCTTCGGCAAGAGCCGCGCGCGGCTGGTCGCCTCGGAGCCTAAGAGCCGCGTGACGTTTGATGACGTCGCCGGGATCGAGGAGGCCAAGGACGAGCTGCTCGAGATCATCGAGTTCCTGAAAGACCCCAAGCGGTTTCAACGGCTCGGCGGCAAAATCCCCAAAGGGGTCCTGCTCGTCGGGCTGCCCGGGACCGGCAAGACCTTGCTGGCGAAGGCGGTCGCCGGCGAAGCCAGCGTCCCGTTTTTCAGCATCAGCGGCTCGGATTTCGTGGAGATGTTCGTCGGGGTGGGAGCCAGCCGCGTGCGGGATCTGTTTGAGCAGGCCCGCCGCGCGGCCAAGCAGATCGGCCGCGGGGCGATCATCTTCATCGATGAGATCGACGCGGTGGGGCGCCAGCGCTTCGCGGGCATCGGGGGCGGGCACGATGAGCGGGAGCAGACCCTGAATGCCTTGCTCGTCGAGATGGACGGGTTTGACACGCAGGAAGGGATCGTCTTGATGGCGGCGACCAACCGGCCTGATGTGCTCGATCCCGCGCTGCTGCGCCCGGGACGCTTTGATCGGCACGTCGTCGTCAATCCGCCGGATATCATCGGACGCGAGGCGATTCTCAAGGTGCACACCCGCAAGATCAAGCTCGCGAAGGATCTGGACCTGAAAGCCATTGCGCGGCAGACCCCGGGTTTCTCAGGCGCGGATCTGGCGAATCTGGCCAATGAAGCGGCCCTGTTGGCCGCCAGGCGGAACAAGGAATCGGTGGGCTTGGAAGAGCTCGAGGCGGCCATCGAGCGGGTGATTGCCGGCCCTGAGCGCAAAAGCCGCGTGATCAACGAGCGGGAAAAGAGCATCACGGCCCATCACGAGTCCGGGCATGCGTTGTTGGCGCTGCTCATCCCCTTCGCCGATCCGCTGCACAAGGTGTCCATTATCCCGCGCGGGGCCCAAGCGCTTGGCTACACCATGCAGCTGCCGATCGAGGACCGCTATACCGTCACCAGACAGGAGCTCCTGGCGCGACTGACCGTCATGATGGGCGGACGGGCGGCTGAGGAACTCGTCTTCAATGAGGTCACGACCGGCGCTCAGAACGACCTGGAGAACGCGACGGAAATCGCCCGGCGGATGGTCTGCGAATTCGGCATGAGCGAGCGGCTGGGCACCCTCACCTACGGCAAGCGGGAGCGGCAGGTCTTCCTGGGGCGCGATCTGTTCGAGGAGCGCAACTACAGCGAGCAAACCGCCGTCCTCATCGACGAGGAAATCCGCCGCATCGTGGATGCCTGTTACGACCGCGCCAAACGCGAGCTCACCATACACCGGCCGCAGCTTGACCTCCTGGCGAGCAGGCTCCTGGAGAAGGAAGTCCTCGACGGCGAGGAAGTCAAGGAGCTGGTCGGCCTTCAGTCGGCGGCGGTTCCTCAACCTTCCGGCAACGATCACCCAACGCCCGCGCCGGGCTGATACTCCGCCTATGGCGGTTGCGGTCCGCACTGCCCATCGCACTCGCACTGTGCGTCCGGTTCGTCCGCGCGCCTCTGCTCCAGTGGTCATGGGGATCCTCAATATCACCCCGGACTCCTTCAGCGATGGCGGCTTGTTCCTCAATCCGGATCAGGCCATCCGGCAGGCCCGGCGCATGGTAGAAGACGGAGCCGGCGCCATCGATGTTGGAGGCGAATCCACTCGACCAGGATCTGCGCCTGTTCCGCTCGAAGAAGAACTGCGGCGAGTCATCCCGGTGGTCCGTGCGCTGACCACGCGATTCAAGATCCCCATCTCCATTGACACCTCCAAAGCCGAAGTCGCCCGACAGGCCCTTGCCGCCGGGGCATCCATCGTCAACGATGTCACGGCGCTGCGGGCCGATGCGCAGATGGGACGCGTCATTGCCCAGGCAAGAGCGGCCGTCATTCTCATGCACATGCGCGGGACTCCGCAGACGATGCAGCGCGCTCCGCGCTACCATGACCTCATCGAGGACGTCCGCGCCTTCCTGGCGGAAGCGATTCGGCGGGCTCAGACAGCCGGGATTCAACCGAATCGGATTTGGATCGATCCGGGATTGGGATTCGGCAAGACCGTCAGGCACAACCTGCTGCTCCTGCGCCATCTCGATGCGCTGGTGGCGCTGGGCAACCCGGTCGTGATCGGCCCCTCACGGAAATCATTCATCGGCCGCGTGTTGGTCGCCGAGGTCTCGCAACGGCTGAACGGGACGCTGGCCTGTGTGGCGTACGCCATGCGGCAGGGTGCTGCGATGGTGCGGGTCCACGATGTCAAACCGACCGTCGAATTCATCAGGATGTGGAACGCGATTGAAGATGCGTCCCGTTAGACTTTTCTCAGCGTTTCGCTGCTCAGATTGCGACTCGACTTCTCGATGGCCTCTCACTGAAGGGCCTTCGTTCGGCTGAAGAAAGTCTAACGGGATGCGGCTGGGCGTGAACGTTGATCACGTCGCGACGGTGCGGCAGGCCCGCCTGGGACTCATGCCGGATCCGGTTGAGGCGGCGCTGGCCTGTCAGCGCGCCGGGGCCGATTCGATCGTGTGCCATTTGCGCGAAGATCGGCGGCACATCCAGGATCGGGACGTCGCGCGGCTCCTTCACGCCTTGCGGGTTGCGCTGAATCTGGAAATGTCGATCGCGCCCGGCGTGGTCGCCGTGGCGCTTGCGCTCAAACCCAAGCAGGTGACGCTGGTGCCTGAGCGGCGTCGCGAATTGACGACGGAGGGCGGGTTGGACGTTGTTCGACTCCAAGCTCATCTTCGCCGGCTCGTGCCGCGCTTCCATCGCCGGGGCATCGAGGTGAGCCTGTTCGTGGATCCCGCGCAAGAACAGCTTCAGGCCGCCGGCCTGGTGGGGGCGCGGATCGTCGAGCTCCACACCGGCGCTTACGCCAACGCCCGCACATCGGCGCGGCGCGCCAGGGAGTTGGCCATACTGCGGCGCTCGGCCGCGCGCGCCCGGGCGCTTGGTCTTGCGGTGGCGGCCGGTCACGGGCTAGACTATGAGAACGTCAAACCGATTGTGGCGATTCCGGAGATTGAGGAGCTCAACATCGGGTTTTCCGTCGTCAGCCGCGCCGTCTTCGTGGGAATCGGGCAGGCTGTGCGCGAGATGAAGGCGCGGCTGGTGGGATGATGCCGGCTGCGATGACGGCTCGTGCGCGCAAGCCGCAGGCGGACGCTCGACTCCCCCGCTCGTGGCGGTTGGGCTGCGGGGTGGATGTGGTCGAGCTGGCCCGGTTTCGCCGCGTGTTGTCCCGGGGCGGGGACGCGTTTCGCCGTCGGGTATTCACCAAAGCCGAAGAAGCCTACGCCAACGCCAGACGGCGCACGAGCGTGTTGCATCTGGCCGGCCGGTTCGCCGCCAAAGAGGCGGTCATCAAAGCGATGTCCCAAGTCCGCCCAGGCTGGATGCCGGCGATGAACCAGATCGAAGTGCGCAATGACCGCCTCGGCCGGCCCTCGGTCGTGCTGCATGACCGGCGGGCCAAGCGGATTCGGGTCTACATCAGCCTTTCGCACGTCAACAGCGTGGCGGTCGCCAGCGCCATCGCGATCCGATGATTCACCCAGGACTGCTTCCTGCTCGCGCGCCCGAGACCCATAAAGGAGACGTCGGGCATGTGTTCATCATCGCCGGGTCCGTGGGGCTGACCGGGGCGGCGGCACTGTGCAGCCTTGGAGCTCTTCGGGCCGGTGCGGGCTTGGTCACGCTCGCTATTCCTGAAAGCCTCAACGACCTGATGGAGGTCAAGCTCACCGAGGTGATGACCAAGCCGTTTGCGCAGACCAAGGCGCGCAGTTTCAGCCTGCAGGCGTTGCCGGCGCTGGTGAGCGTGATCGAGCGCATGGAGGCCGTCGCCATCGGGCCGGGCTTATCGCAGGAGCCGCAGACCAGGCAGCTCATTCGGCAGTTGCTGCCCAAAGTGACCAAGCCCTGCGTGGCCGACGCTGATGCGCTCAATGCGATCGCCGAGGATCCGCATCTGTTGAAGAAGCTCCCCGGTCCCATGATCCTCACGCCCCATCCTGGGGAAATGGGCCGTCTCATTCGACTCTCGGCCCAGGACGTGCAGCGGGACCGTGAGCGCATCGCCACGGAATTCGCCAAACAATATGGGATGGTGCTGGTCTTGAAGGGGCATCGCACCATCGTGGCGAATGTCGATGGAGCGCTGTACGTCAACGAAACCGGCAACCCCGGCATGGCTTCAGGCGGCTGCGGCGACGTGCTGACCGGCATGATCGCGGGCCTGCTGGGGCAGTGCCTCTCGCTCTTCGATGCGGCCCGGTTGGGAGTCTATCTGCACGGCCTGGCGGGGGATCTGGCAGCCAGCCAACGAGGACAGATCGGCTTGATTGCCTCCGACCTCCTCGATACAATACCCCTCGCGATTCGCCAATACCAATCGCTGGCGTAGCTCAACTGGCAGAGCACCGCTTTTGTAAAGCGGACGTTGGAGGTTCAATTCCTCTCGCCAGCTCTTAAGATTCGGGCGCAGTGATGGAGTGGGTTCTCCGCCCCCATGGAAGAGCAAGGGGCGGATCCGCCCCAGGCTTTGACTGGAGGGCGGAAAATCCCTCCGTCGGCTTTTTGACAGATGACACGACAGGGGCAGGTACCTGAGTGGCTAAAAGGGCGAGTCTGTAAAACTCGTGAGCCTTACCGGCTCTACCCAGGTTCGAATCCTGGCCTGCCCATTTTTTGTCCCATTTTGATGGGACAAAAAATGCCCTCGCGGCTCGTTTGCCCCAAGATGACACCGGCAAACATGCGGGGGCTACCTTATAAAATCAGCGGCGAGCACAGCCACCGAACCTGGAATGTGTAAGGTGTAACGGGGAGATCTAAAACGCCAATTAAGACGAAAAGCTCTGGGGGCATCGTGTGGGCTGCTATAGCGGCTTTGGCTGCTGTTCTTGTTCTGCTACCGACTTTTAGATCTTGCCAACTTCAGGAGCAGTCACTGAAGAAGTCTCAAGCGATCCAGAGAAGCGTACCGTTGCCGACACCGGACAGGTCACGGCCAACACCCTTTTCGATCCTACCCGAGAAAATTTTTGAAGACATCGACGCTCGTCCTCCATTACAGCAACCAGATGTACGTAAGAGTTACATAGGAAATCGTGTAGACTGGTTGCTGGATTTCGTGAGCGCCCAAGAGGAAGAAAATGGCCGAGTTAGAGTACGACTGCGCACTTCCAAACTTCTTCCTTATGTAATGGGTAACGTGAAGCTTTCAGATTACCCTTGGCTCAGGGTCACAAACAGCGGGAGTAAAGTACGTGTCATTGGAACAATACATGATATCGATGAGCTTCACATCAATTTAGATGGCGTTGAGTTAGAGCCTAAGTGATAGGTTTTGGGTTGGACGTTGCGGGCATAGCACAGTGGTAGTGCACCAGTTTTCCAAACTGGCTACGCGGGTCCGATTCCCGCTGCCCGCTTTTGTTTTGACAACGTCGAACCATCTGGGATAGAATCCATTTTCCAATGCAACGGACTCCGGCATTCCAGCGAATAGTGAGGGTGGTGCTCGGCGCCAGCGCACTGGCCTTGGCGCTGGCCGTGGTCGTCCCGCATCACCACGACGCCACCTCGGCGTCTCACCACGGGCAACCCTGCCGCGCCTGCAAGATTCACGATGGCTTCTCAGCCGCGCCGGCCTCTGCGGTCGAGATTCCGCGGCCGTACATCGAGGCCGTGCGAAGTCTTCGGCCTGGCGTGGCAGCTCCCCGGTTGATTGCCCGTGCTCGTAGTGCTTCTCCTCGCGCTCCTCCGGTTCTCTCCTAAGCGTTTCCTCTTCTTTCCAGTCTCATTCCGGTCACTCTCAATAGGAGGTTTGTGTCATGCGACGCATGGTTCTGGTTCTCTGTGGTTGTCTCGGTGCCGCCCCTCTGGGATGGGCGGATGTCTCCGAGCAGCAGGTTGAGACGCTGACCCAGGACGTACAGGGTCTCAGGCGATTGGTCGAGCAACTCCAGGCGACGGTCCAGACGCAGCAACAGCACATCGCCGAGCTGGAACGCGCGAACACGCAGCCTCGTCTGACGGCCGGCGCGCCGTCGGTGCCTGCGGTACCCAGCGGCGGCGCAGGGGGCGCGAACCTCTCGGCGTTCAACCCGGAGATCGGCGTCGTCGCGGACATGCTCGGCCAGCTCTCGGAGAGCTCGAAGGACGGCGATGGTAACGACAAGCTCAGCGTCCGAGAAGTCGAGTTGATCTTCGGGCATCCCATCGATCCCTACTCCCGCTTCGATTCCACGATTACCTTCTCAGACTTTGAAAATCCAGGTATCGAAGAAGCCTACATCACTCACTGGGGCTTACCGGGAGAAATCAAAGCCAAGCTCGGACGGATGCGGCCCAAGATCGGCAAAGCCAGCGCCGTCCACAGCGATGTCCTGGATACGGTGGATGAGCCGCTGGTGGTTCAACGATACCTCGGCAACGAGGGGCTCTTTCGCACGGGCCTGGAGCTCACGGGATTTCTCCCGACTCCCTGGACCGCGGTGACGCACGAGTTGACGGTGGGGACGATGGAAGGCGGTATCGGGGAAGGCGGCCAGCTCTTTGGCGAGAGCCGCCGCCGGCCGTCGTTCTACACTCACCTGAAGAACTTCTGGGACCTCTCCGATACCTCGAATGTGGAGCTGGGAGCGACCTATTTGTTGGGATCAAAAGATGCCGATGCCGCGTACGAGGTCAATGCCCTTGGACTCGATGCGACCCTCGTGCATTACATCACCCCAGCGAATAAGCTCAAATTCCAGAACGAAGTCTATCTCCAGAGTCGGAAGGAGTCGTTCAACATCGCCGAGGATGGGACCCGGACGAACTTCAGCAAGTACCCCTGGGGTTGGTACTCGTTGCTGGATTATCGGCTGAGTCCGCGGATCGGCGTGGGGGGCCGGTTTGATTACGTCGAGCCGATTGATCTGGCCCCCGCACGTCGCGCTCGGCCCGGTGATACCGCCTGGTCCGGGTACCTGACCTTCTACCAGAGCGAGTTCGCCCGCTGGCGCCTGCAATTCAAGCACACCGACTTCGCGGCGGGCGGCGATGATAACCCCGTCTTCGCGCAAGGGACGGTGGCAATCGGGGTTCACAAGCATCAATTGCAGTGATCGGCAGAGACAAAGAAGGAGCTGTTCGATGAAACCGTTCGTGAGGATCCTCATCGGGATGGCCTGCATGGTGGCAGGCGGACTGCCGACGGGCGCAGCAGAGATGCGGCTGAACGTGGTCGCCACGCTCTCCACCTTCGCTGATCTCGTCAGAACCATCGGGGGGGAACACGTCCAAGTCTCGTCCATCGCTTCGCCGAAGTTCAACCCGCACTTCATTGAACCCAAGCCCAGCGATGTCGTGAAGGTCAAGCGCGCGGACCTCTTCGTCCACGCGGGGCTTGATCTGGAGCTGTGGCGAGGGCCGCTGTTGGATGCGGCCGGCAAGACCGCGCTGTTTCCCGGCGGCGTTGGTGAGCTGGATCTCTCACAAGGCATCGCGCTGCTCGAAGTGCCGGGCCGGGCGGTGAGCCGGGCTGAAGGGGACATCCACATCTACGGCAATCCCCACTACTGGACTGATCCGGAGAACGCCAAGCAGATGGCCAAGACGATCGCGGACAAATTGTCTTCGCTCGATCCGGAACACGCCGCAGACTACCAACAGCATCTCCAGGCGTTCGTGACCCGGCTCGATGAGCAGATCCGCTCCTGGCATGCCCGGTTGGCGCCCTATCAGGGGCAGGAGCTCGTCGGGTACCACAACGAGTGGCCCTACCTCATGCGCTTTACGGGGCTGCGCATGGAGCATTTCCTGGAGCCAAAACCCGGCATTCCGCCCACGCCGCAGCAGGTCGAGTTCCTTCAACGCTATGCGACGGAGCACCATGTCCGGGCCATCGTCCAGGCGACGTATTTCCCGGTTCAGGCGGCCCAGACCCTGGCGAAGCGGACCGGCATGAAGGTGATCTTGCTCTGCCAAAATGTCGGTGAGGTCCCGGAGGCTTCAGATTATGTGGCGACAGTCGAGTATAACGTGAGCCAGCTCATCCGGGGGCTCCAGCCATGAGCCAGTTCATTGAATTGATGACGAAACCGTTCCTGGCCTGTCTGATCCTCACCGGCATCCACGCCTACCTGGGGCTGCATGTCATCGAGCGGGAGGTGATCTTTGTGGACCTCGCCTTGGCGCAGATTGCCGCCTTCGGGGCGACGCTTGGCTTCTTGTGGGGATTCGGGCTCCATTCACTCGAAGGCTATCTCACGGCGCTGGGCTTTACGCTCGTCGGGGCGGCCGTCTTCGCCATAACGCGGCTGCGCAAGCCGATCGTGCCGCAAGAGTCGCTCATCGGCATCGTCTATGCCGTGTCGGCCGCCGCGTCGATTCTCGTGCTCAGCCGGGCGGCTGAAGGCGGGGAAGAGCTGAAGGCCTTGCTGGTCGGGCACCTGCTGTTCGTCGAGTGGCCGGAAATTCTGAAGGTGCTGCTGCTCTACAGCTTCATCGGGATGATCCATTGGGCGGCGCGCCGGCCGCTCTTGGCCATCTCGCAAGATCCGCAGCGCGCGTTCGCGCAGGGGCTGCGTGTGCGCTGGTGGGACTTCGTGTTCTACGCCACGTTTGGATTCGTGGTGACCAGCTCGGTGGAAATGGCCGGCGTGCTGCTCGTGTTTTCGTTCCTCATCGTGCCGGCGGTCTGCGGGGTCTTATTGGGCCGGACGATCGGCCAGCGGTTGCTCGTCGGATGGGTGGTCGGGACGCTCACCAGCGTGGCCGGGGTCACCGCGTCGTACGTGTGGGACTTGCCCACCGGCGCGACGGTCGTGTGCGCGTTCGGCGTCGCGTTGCTGCTGAGCGCAGTGGGGCGGCGTTTGCTATAATAGCCTCATGCGTATCCAACGGGCGGCGTTGTTGTGCGCGGCCTTGAGTCTCATCGGCCTGGGGATCAGCGCCTACCTGGGCGTGCTCCACATCGCCTTGCTCCGAGGAGAATTGATCGGCGGTTCGGCCTGCGGAGCAGCGGGGACGGTCTTCAACTGCCATGCGGTGACGGGCAGCTCCTATGGCAGTGCATTGGGGGTGCCGCTCGCCTTTTGGGGAGTGTTGGGGTATCTGGCCACGCTCACCCTGGCATTGATCGCCTGGCAATTTCCGGAGTGGAGCGCAAAGGCCCTGCTGGCACTCACCACGCTCAGCCTGTTGTTTATCATCATCGATGTCGGGTTGTTCATCACGATGGTGACCCAGATCCGCTACTTGTGCGCGCTGTGTCTGCTGACCTACGTGGTCAACCTCCTGCTCCTACTGGTCGCGCGGCGAGGGGCAGGGCAGCCGTGGCGGGCCGTGGTGACGCGGGCCTTTGGCTCCTTGGCCGCGTGGCTGCCGCAACCCCGGGTCGCCGTCGTGTGGATCTTCTGGGGCGTGATGCTGACCGGCGCGCTGGGCACGGCGTCCGTCCTGGCGGCGGTCAGCTACATGCAGCAGGGCGCGCCCGGCACGTTACGCAAGCAGGTCGAGCGATTCGTCCAAGAGCAGCGCCGGGTGACGGTGGACGTGGCCCATGATCCAATCGCGGGGGAGTCGGGCCGGCCCATTCAGATCGTGGAGTTCAGCGATTTCCTGTGCCCGTCCTGCCAGCGGGCCTCGAAGTTGAATCCGATCATCCTGGCGGGGCATCGCCGCGAGGTCGCGTTTGTGTTCAAGCAGTTTCCTCTGGACTCCTCCTGCAACACGTCGATCACCCGGATGGTGCACCAAAATGCCTGCCAGCTGGCCGCGGCGACCGAGTGCGCTCATGAGCAGGGCAAGTTCTGGGCTCTGCACGATGTGATCTTTGAGCAGGACTCCGCGTACAAGGTCGAATCCCTCGAGCGGGACGCCGTGCGGCTAGGCCTGGACGCGGCCGCATTCAAGGCCTGCCTGGACAGCGGCCGGGGGCTGGACGCCGTCAAGCGGGATATCGCGGAAGGCGCCCGCTTGGGCGTAAACAGCACGCCCAGTTACTTCGTCAATGGGATTCCCATCGCCGGGACCCTCACCCCGGCGATGTTCGACGAGTTTCTCCGCGCCCTTCGCCGATCGGGCTCCTAGTGGCCGCCTCGGTCGCCTTCTATCATTGGTCGCGGGGGAACCTGCCTGGGGCTCTGACCCTGGCGCGCTCGGCTGCGAAATACCTCAAGCGCTACGAGCCTGTCTACGCCGGCGTTGACGTGTCGGGATTCCTCACGCCCTTGACGGAGTTGTTTCAATGGCTCAGGCGGCATCGCCAGCGCTACGATTCCCGCCTGGTGCCGGTCATCCGCCTGCGCGCCTAGTGCCACTGTAGGAGGCGTCGACATGGACACGGCACGCTTCCACCGTCTCATCCAGCGCCTTGACCAGCTCAACAGCGAGGACCCGCACACTCTGGTCATCGAGGGGGTGGCGCATCCCACGGAGCTGTTCTACGCCCGGCAGGTCACGCGGTGGGTCGAGCGGCTTGACCCCAACGCCTCCGAGGCGCTGCGCATCGCCGCGCGCGGGCAGCATGTGTGCCGCTGGATGATTCCGCGGGACCGGTACGCGCGCACTCGCCAGGGCTACTTGCAATGGCGGGAAACCCTGAAGGCCTTCCACATGCAGAAGGTGGCTGAGCTGATGCGGGAGGTCGGCTATCCCGAGGCCGAGATCGAACCCGTCCAGCGGCTGATGAGCAAACGGCACCTCGCGACGGACCCTGAGGCGCAGACGCTGGAGGATGCGCTGTGCCTGGCGTTTTTGGAGACGCAGTTTTCCGAGTTCAGGCATAAGACCCCGGATGACAAGATGCGTGAGATCCTCCGGAAGACCTGGCAGAAGATGAGCGCGCGGGCTCGCGCATCCGCCGGCGACCTGGCGTTAGGCGAGGATGAGCGGCGGTTCCTTCAACAGACCTTATCCACGCCAAGTTCGGATTGCAACGAACCGCAGACGCCATTACAATAGCCCTAGATGGAATATCTTGCATGGCGCTAAAAACGTTAGACGACCATCGCCGCACGGGACGGGTGGATTTTCATGGACGGGTCGAACTTGACGTCCCGCATCGGGCCGTGCGCCTGGAGGGCAACTCCCTCAACCTCAGCCAGAGGGGTGTCTGCCTGCGCATGCAGGAGTCGCTGGATGTCAAGGCTCCGGTGACGCTGCGGTTGTTCGCCCAATCACGCGATCGGCCCCTGCAGTGCCTGGGGCGCGTGGCCTGGGTCGTCCAGCGATTGGATCTGCGAGACATCCCCCCGTTTCTCTATGACGTTGGAGTGGAGTTCGTCAGGCCTCCGGCCCGCCTGCGGCAGCTGGCCTCGCGCGTCGGCCTGGCCATACGAGGGCTTTCCGTGCGCCCGATGGCGCGGGTGGGCGGCGTCGCCGGGAAGCTGGTGAAGCACGACAGCCTGCAACCGGCCGCGATTCGCGGCCGCGCCTATGAGCCTCGCTTGGTGCATGAGCTCGGCGCGCAAGCCTGTTGGCATCTGGTGGTGAAGGTGGACGGGGCGCCGTGTTTCAGCCAACGCTATGCGTCCGAACGCGAGGGCCTGCAGGCCTGGAGCCAGTTCAAGCGCCAGATGGCCAGGCGGCTAACCAGGGAGGTGGTGGGATGATCGCGATCCAGAAGCAACTGTCCGTCTTCCTCGATAACCGGCCCGGGACCCTGGCGCGTACCTGTCAAGCGCTCGCCAAAGACGGCATCAACATTCTGTCGTTGTCCATCTCGGATACGGTGGACCATGCCGTGGTGCGGATGGTGGTGAGCGATGCGAAAAAAGCCGGGACGATTCTCCAGTCACTTCACGTGACCGTCCAGGAGCGCGAGGTGATCTTCATGGATATCCCCAACAAACCGGGCACGCTGGCCAAGATCGCCGAGCAGCTGGCCGCCGCCGGCATCAACATCGAGTACGCCTACTGCACCGGGTCCGCCTCGCAGGACATCGGCAACATGGTCCTGCGCACCAACGACCTCGAAGCGACCATCGACGCCCTCAGCTAACAGGGGCAGGAGACGTGGGGCACGGGGCAGGGGAACACTTCCCACGTCTCGCGCCCCGTGCCCCTCCCGTTCGCTCACTGAATGAAAGCCGTCCTCTTCCGCACACATGGCGGGCTCGAGGTACTGGAATACACCGACGTGCCCACGCCTACGCCGGGACCCGGCGAAGTCCTCGTGCGCGTCAAAGCCTGCTCGCTCAACCACCTCGATCTCTGGATCCGGCAGGGGATTCCCGCCTATCAGCTGACGCTGCCGCACATCGCCGGCTGTGATGTCGCCGGCCTCGTGGAACAGGTGGGCTTCGGGGTGACCAACGTCAACGTGGGTCATGCGGTCTTCATCGCGCCGGGCTTGAGTTGTTTTCAGTGCGCCTGGTGCAAGGCCGGACACGATAACCTGTGCCAATCCTACGGGATTTTCGGCGCCAGGACCGACGGCGGCTACGCGGAATTCGCAAAGGCGCGCGCCGGCGACCTGGTCCCCATTCCCGCTGGCATCTCGTTTGAGGAAGCAGCCGCGTTCCCGCTGGTCTTCCTGACCGCTTGGCACATGCTCGTGACCCGGGCCCAGCTCAAGTCCGGTGAAACCGTCTTGGTGCATGCCGCGGGCAGCGGCACCGGCCATGCCGCAGTCCAAATCGCCAAGTACATCGGAGCCACGGTGTACACCACGGTTGGCTCTGACGCCAAGGTTCCCAAAGCCGAGGCGCTCGGTGCGGATGCGGTGCTCAACTACCGGCGCGAAGATTTCGTCGCGCGCATCCAGGAGCTGACCGGCAGGCAAGGGGTGGATGTGGTGTTCGAGCACATCGGTCCCGCCACCTGGGAAAGTAGCATACGGGTGCTGAAGAAGGCGGGACGGCTGGTCACCTGCGGGGCCACGTCCGGCCCGAGCGTGCCGCTGGATCTTCGCTACGTCTTCTCGCGGCAGCTGTCCATCCTCGGCTCGATGATGGGCACCCGCGCTGAGCTGCTCCCCCTGACGGAGCTCATCGGCAAACGCTCTCTCAAGCCGGTCGTGGATACGGTCTATCCTCTGCGCGATGCCCGCGCAGCCCAGGAACGGATGCTGGCACGGGAGATCTTTGGCAAGCTCCTCCTGGCTCCCGGCGCCCCGTGACATGCGAAGCATGTCCGGGACTGAGTCTCTGGGCTGCGTAATCCTCACTTGACAAGCCGGGGGGTCTTTGTTATCGTAAGTAACACCTGAGATGACCACTGTCACTCAGCAAGTGCATTTGACAAGTTAGACTTGGCGATAAACTTCTTTTGACTGTTCTTTGACAATTCACGAGGATTGCTGTACCCCAGTCGTTCCATAGTCCCAAACTTCGTCAGGATTCAGAAGTCAGAAGAATCTGATTTCTGGCATCTGATTGATTGACGGAGAGTTTGATCCTGGCTCAGAGCGAACGCTGGCGGCGTGGATAAGGCATGCAAGTCGTGCGATCCCCGCAAGGGGATAGCGGCAAACGGGTGCGTAACGCGTGGGTAACCTACCCTTGAGTCTGGGATAACCCTCCGAAAGGAGGGCTAATACCAGATGGTCCCACCTGGCTGCATAGTTGGGTGGGTAATGGTGGCCTCGACCGCAAGGTTGCTACTGCTCAAGGAGGGGCCCGCGTCCCATCAGCTTGTTGGTAGGGTAACGGCCTACCAAGGCGTTTGACGGGTAGC
>OBEQ012917634.1_pt1 | contig 49081 bp, 33 predicted proteins | sample 1670901 | NCBI WGS metagenome assembly OBEQ01 (sample SAMEA104232315, study PRJEB22302) | groundwater metagenome | biome: forest; feature: aquifer; material: groundwater | place: USA | collected 2011-08-07 | depth 5.4 m
ATGCGATCCCATACATTGAAGAGGAAAACCCCGCCGGGCTTGAGAACGCGGCGAGCTTCGGAAAAGGCTTTGGATTTGTCGGGGAAGAACATTACTCCGAACTGGCATACCACCGCGTCAAACGTGCCATCCGGAAACGGTAGTCGCATGGCATCAGCCTGACGCCATTCAACGGGACGGCTGGTCCCAACCGCGGATGCCTGGTCCAACATTGCTTGACTCAAATCCGTGGCGACGAGGGTTGTGGATGCGGGTAACGCCACCATCAGCGCACGAGTCACGACACCCGTACCGGCCGCAACCTCGAGTATATGGTCAACCACCCTGTTCCCATCAGTAACCGCGTACCCAGGGTATTTGCAATGCACCGACCACCCTCCATTTCCTTTCCCACACCCCCAATCCCACCGACTTCATCCCCATCGTTGGGAACGGTCTTTTTCTCTTTCAGGATCCCGTACCATTCGAAATGGCTTGCAAAAATTGTCCCATGAGCTGTATTAAATAGACACTCCGCCACGTTGGGGGTCAAAGCCTCCCGAGGTGCGCCGCCCGAATTCCCTTTTCAGATTAACATGGTTCCTAAAGACTAAGGAATGCGCATGACGTCTCGAAAAACAGCGGCTTTCCATCGGTTTTGCCTGGCGGCCTTCATCGCCTTCGCATCGGCGCTCTCCTCGCAGGCGTCGTGGACCACCATTCATAACGATTTTTTCCAGATCGACCAGAACGGGGATCCCGTGCATACCCGGAGCGGTTGCCTTCGTAAATTCGGCGATACCTATTACTGGTACGGCAGCCAGAACTTCCGAGACCAACTCTGTTATACCTCAAAAGACCTGATGCATTGGACCGCGAAAGGCAGCTTATACCGGAGCACCGGGTCCACAAACCGCATGGATGTGGTCTACAACGACTCCACCAAGCAATACCTGATGATAATGAAGCTCAACGATTCCTCGGCTGCGGGAGCGCATTTGGGCATTGCGACGTCCCCGGCGCAGGACGGGAAATTCGAGTTGAAGTTGGATGACAAAGTCTTTGGCTATAAGATCGGCGATATGTCCGTGTTCCAGGACGATGACGGCAAAGCGTATCTCCTGTATATCTGGGACAGCATACCTGGCGCCAATTCCGGCGGCATCTCCCAGCACGCACTCGGGCTCATGACGCCGGACTATATGGGCGTGTCGAAACGGCTTTGGCTATGGAACACCGGTTCCCGCGAAGGGCCGTGCATGTTCAAGCATAACGGACTCTACTATTACATCACCTCGCTCACCCTCTGGACCCAATCCACCGCATCCCAATTCTATACCGCGCCCGCCGTGACCGGCCCCTGGACCACGCGCTTGGTCCCCGTGATCACCCCCGGCTCCACGGTTTCCTGGGACACCCAAAGCGATTTCGTCTATACCCTCAAAGGGACGGAGGGAACCGTGTACATGTATGGCGGCGATCGCTGGGAGAAGCCCAACGAGTTGCGGCAGGGCGATTATGCCTGGCTGCCCATTTCCTTCACCCCGAAGGATACGCTCCTGATCAACTATTACCAGGACTGGGAACTGGAAGCGGACAAGGGCATGTGGCGGCCGTTCGACGGCAAAAGGAATCTGGCCATGCGGAAATCCGCCACGGCATCCTCCGTTGACGGCGGCAATGTCCCCGGCAACGTGACGGACTCGGCGACGTACGCGACCTTCACCGGGACGCGGTGGAAAAGCGCGGCCAGCGATCCCCAATGGATACAAGTGGACCTCGGCACCGAAGCGAACGTCAACCGCGTGATCCTCAAATGGGACACGTGCTACGCCAAATCCTTCCAGATCCAAGTGTCGACGGATGCCACGACATGGAAGGACGTTTTCGCCACCAAGGCCGGTGGCAAGCGCTCGGTCACGGACGAGACCTTCGCCAAGACCAGCGCCCGCTATGTGAGAATGCTGGGCACGGAGCGCGGCAATACGGCGCAAGGATATTCCTTGTTCGATTTCATGGTACTGAGCGATACGGGGGCCACGGTCGCCTTGTCCCATCCCGGCGCGTTGTCCGTTCCTTCCCGAGCCATGATGACCTTCGCAAAAAACATCCTCCATTATGGGATTCCCTCCGGCAAGTCCATAAAACTGGATGTCGTGGATGGCCGGGGAAAGCAAGTGGCCGTGCTCGCCGAAGGATTCATGCGCGCGGGCCGATATGAAGCGGCCTTGCCTGCCAACTTGGGTCATGGCGTGTATCTCATCCAATTGAAGGCGGGCGCCGAAAAGCTAGCCGCCATGTGGGTCAGGTTATAATGGGGCCTGTCCAATTCCATTCAGCCTAGACTTATCTAAAAAAAAGGAAACAGTATGCATCGCCATGTTTTTTTATCGGCAGCCTTTGTTTCGTCGCTGGCATTAACCGGGTTCGCCCAAACGAACGTGACCCTGACTCTGCAGGTTGCCGGGGCGACGCGCAGTTGTGTCGTGCATGTGCCGAGTGGAGTGGAAAAACCCCCGCTGGTCTTTTTCGTTCATGGGGCAACCGGCAGCGGCGCAGGATTCAGAAACGATACCAAGGGAGATGTCACGGCGGACCGGGAAAAATTCATCGCCGCCTATCCTAGCGCGTCCAGCAACGGAGGATCGGGAACCTGGGATGATATGCAGGGCACGGGCAATTTCCCATTTTTCCAAGCGGTCATCGACACGTTGGACGCCCGCTATAAGATCGATCGGAACCGAATCTACATGACCGGATTCTCCCAGGGCGGGTTTATCAGTTTTGCCGCCGCCTGCTTCTATTCCGATGTTTTCGCCGCGGTCGCTCCCGTATCCGGCCACACCATGACCTCCTGCAAGCTGAAGCGTCCCGTTCCCATGTTCATGACGTTCGGCGGCAATGAGGGCGCGGCTTCGTTCCTTAAGGATCTCGATTATTGGTTGAATTTAAATACATGTCCTTCCACCTCGACGATCGCGCGACCCTACCCCGCTTCCAACCCGAATTCCAAGGTGACGCGGGTCAGTTATGCGTCATGCGCCCAGGGCGCCTCGGTGCTGATGGACTCGATTTCGGGGCAAGGTCATCAATGGCCGGGCACGAACAACCTGAACCAGGCCGACGAGGTATGGGCGTTCTTCAAGCAGTACTCCCTGAACAGCGCCACGGGAGTCCGTCTGGAAAAGCTTGGCGGAGCCAGGGAGGCGATCTCGGTTTCCTATGCCGCAGGCATCGTCCGGCTCAATGGAATCGGAGACGATTCCCGCGTGCAAGTGACCGATACCAAGGGTCGGCTGGTCACAACCGTAGCCAGGAGGCAAAACCAAATTGCTTTTACAAACATGCCGAGCGGCTTGTATGTGGTTGCGGTGAGAGGGAGCGATAGATCGGTCTCGCGAAAAATCCTGGTCCCTTGATTTTGGATTCGACGCCTTGAGCCTGCACCATGCCTTTGACGCGCAAAACAATGACTAGGGCTCAATCCAGCACGAACACCTTGCAATTGGCTTTGGGGGAATCCGAAAGCCGAATCGAATAGCTGCCCCGGGGGATGCGGGTCAATGCGAAGCTCGCGTTGGTTCCTTCCACTTGCCGTTCCATCACTATCCGGCCCCGGGCATCAAACAGTCGCAGCCAGGCAGGCGAACTTTGAGAGCGACTCAGGACCAGGGTACGGCCTTGCATTCTGGCTTGGGTCTTGGCCTGGAGCCTGGCCATGGGTGAAAGTGCGGTCGTAGTGGATGGGATCAATTTTGCCCCGGCCCAATCCGCCTGATCATTGGCGCCGCCATCACCTCCATCGGTGACCACCAGGGTCAGGGAATCGATTCCCTCGACCGAAACATCGATGGGGGCAGGGGTTCCGCCACCCTTCAAAACCGGGCTTTCGAAAAGCTTCTTGCCGTCTCCCATGACCTGGAAAACCACGCTGCCGCCGGAGACCCCATCGTCGATACCGACATCGGACTGGAAGCGATTGAACATCTTCTTCAAGGAGATGATGACCCGGGAAGGAGCATTGGTTCCCAGGCCTTTGGAATAGGTTTTCCCGCCTAGCTTCATTACCTTGCCACCCGAACTGCTATCCACCTTCAGAAACCTGGCGGCGTTCTCCATCTGCGTGAAATGCAGATCGGAAACCCAGAAGGAGGCGGTCCTATCGAGTTGGCCTTGCGCTTTCAGGAGAACCAGCCCATGTGCGGGGACTTGGGCGGAATAGCCGTCCTTGATGGTTCCCAGATCTTTTTTGCCCCATAAGTCGCGCACCGTAACGGACGACGGTTCGAGGCGCAAATCCTTCCAGTTGACCGTGATGGTGGCGGGGGAATTCGCGCGGTTGAAGAGGCCCACGGCGAAAGTGTCGTAGCGGTATCCCAGAGGTTTGGCCCAGGTTTCGGAAGTGCCGTCCTTCTTGATCCGGCGTCCTTGGATGCCTGCCGAGTCCTGATCGATGGCAATGACTTCCTTGTCGGTCAGGATGGATTGGACGGTTTTATTCATCTTGCTGATGTCATTTCCGGTGATGAGCGGAGCCGCCGCCAAGGCCCAAAGACCAAAATGGGCGCGGTTTTCGTCCTCCGTCAGCCTTCCGTTTCCGACTTCCAACATATCGGGATCCGCCCAGGCGCCTGGACGGGTGAAGATGAAATTATTCACGCTAAGATCGAAATTCTTCAGGACCGACCATCCGTCCGTGCGACCTTGATCCTCCCATGTCGCGGTGATATCCGCGGTGCTCCGCCAGAGATTGCCCGTGAGGGGCATCCAATCCTCGGTATGCCAGGCGCATATCGAGAAGACGATAGGGCGGCCCGAGGCCAGCAACGCTTTGCTCATATTGGTATAGTCGGCCCGTATGGTGCCGCCTTGGGAATTGCAATTGTCGTACTTGAGGTAATCGATTCCCCAGGAGGCGAACGTCTTCGCATCCCGTTCTTCATTGCCGTTTGATCCGCTGCCGGTCGAATTGGTCATGCAGGTTTGGCTACCCCGGTCTCCATAGATACCCAACCTCAATCCTTTCGAATGGATGTAGTCCGAAAGACTTTTGATCCCGCTGGGAAAGCGGGTCGGATCCGATCGAAGGTTTCCTTGGGCATCGCGTGCCGGCACGGCGAACCAATTATCGTCGAGATTTAAATAGACGTAACCAGCGTCCCGCAAACCTTTCGAGACCATGGAATCCGCCATGCTCTTGATTAGGGTCTCGGTAATGTTACCCCCGAAGGTATTCCAGCTATTCCATCCCATCGGTGGAGTCAAAGCCACTTGGGCTTTGGGCGCCGAAGTTCCTCCTAAGACTGCTAAGCCGAACAATCCGGCGCCAATGATCTTCCGGCGCATAAACTCGCTCCCCCTTTATTCTCCACCGTGGATCAATTCCTCAATGATGCCGGTTTCGCATTTGACGCTGCCGTCCTTGGAATCGGCGTAGATGGTGTTCCCGCGGCCGTTGACAAAGACCATGATCATCGGATCGACGGCCTGGGACTGGATATTGGACTGCAATGCGCCGACGTAAGGGAGATGGCTCCATTCATCTCCGCCCATGCCATGGAGCGAGTAGACGACCGGATATCGGGCGGAGGTATTCGCGTCGTAACCGGGAGGGAGGTAGACGATGAATCCGATGGTCGTCTTGTTGGCGTTGCTGTAATAGGTGAAATGCCGGCAACCGGCGGCAAGGCTTCCGCCGGAGGGATTGTTCCAGGGCCGGGATTGATCGGCGAGGAGGGTGCCGGCGGCTGCGAAGGCGATCGCCAGCGCGGATGCGATGAAGCGGTTCATATTCGCGGCCTGCTTGTGATCGTGGCCGTCTACTTCGCGTCGAACAGCATGGTCCGGGTCGCCGAGAAAGCGCCGGATTGCATTTTGAGCACGCATAGCCCGGTCGGAAACCCATTGCGCCCGAACTCGAGGGTGTGCTTGCCCGCGGCATATTCCCCGCCCGCCAGCTCGGCGATTTGCGCGCCCCGCAAGTTATAGGCTTTCACGGAAACCGAGGCGCGCCGGGGGATTTCGAAGGTAACCTGCGTATTACCGATCGCCGGATTCCAGGCATCCTGCCCCAGGGCATAACCCACGAAGGAGCGTTCCGACTTGAGCGCGGTCGTTTTCGCCAAAATCCCAAGCATGGTGCTCGCGTACCGTTTCCCGAATTCGCGGTACCCTTTGGCGCTGAAATGCAATCCATCCCCGCGCTGCTCGAGGCCCGCGGAGGAAACCACATAGGAGTTGGGCAAAGTCTTGGGAAGGTCCTGGACCATTTTGCTCGGATTGACCAGATCGCCCGCGAGAAACGGAACCTTGGCGGCATCCAGCCCCAAATCCTTGATCAGGTTATCGTGGACGAGCTTAACCTCGGCGGCCCACTGATTAGTCGAGGATCCCGATTCCCCTTGATGGAATATGATTCCCTTGATCACGCCATCCTTCTGCGCAATCTTGGCAACCTCCACCAGGCTTGCGTAAGGATTACCGCCGTATCCTTCGGCGATCGCCTTCAGCCAGTCCGCCTGCCCGGCGACGTAGGTTTTATACTTGTCCTGGTCGAACATCTCGATGGCGCATCCCGCCACGGAAACGTTGATGATGCCGATCTTGATGGCCGCAGGCAAGCTGTCGACCAAGGTGCGGCCGAAATAATCGCCCGGGTTCAGCCCGGTGCCGTTCCGGCAAATGGGCGGAACGGCGGTGGACCAGGTTCCCTTGGTGCGGCTCTTGTCGGGCCAATCGACCGCGGCCATCATCTTGAACCGATCGCTGATCCCGGTTTTATCGATCGCTTCGGGGGTGGCATTCCCTTCCATGTTGGATTGGCCGAAGGCCAGATAGATATGGAAGTTCGGGTCGGGTTGCGAAAAGGCCTGGGGCGCCAACAGGGCCGCCGTAAGCAAGGCCAGTCCCGCGGTCGTTCTGAGATTCACGGAAATGGTATTCATCGTCGGATTTTCCTTCATCTGCAAGGCGGGTTTTCCGCCCTGCGGCGAATTATTGGATTCCGGGGTAGGCCGCTTCCCGCCCCGCGTCCGCCCCAGCGATAGGGTAACGTTGCCGGGCAGGGACGGCGGGCCATAATCAGGCTCCCAGGGAAAAATTTTTCCGGATGAGAAAAAAATCCAAGTCGAAGACGATTTTTTCCAACCCGATCGGGTTGAGCCCAGTCTGTATCAGTCCGGCGGGCGCCGACGCGCGGCGGGTCCGCTCCGAGATTACCTTTTCCGGGAACCGATAACCGATAAAAGGAACGAGACCGATGCACAATCATTTGCCCTTCTACGCCCTGGCGGGCCTGCTCTTCGCGGCGATCGCGCATGCCCAGCCCTCGCCACATTCCCTTCCCGGCGCCATTGCGGCTCCCGGCGCCCCGACCTTGATTCCGCGCACGGGAGGCGGGGGCGCCACGGTATTCGGGGAAGGCGTGGTTTCCGATTGGCAGGGCAACGTCTACAGCGGCGAGATGGAGAATAGCGATCGGACCATGCAATTGAAAGTCGGACAGGACACGTCCCATTCGTGGCGGAAGGCCAATGACGATCCCAACGGAATGTGGCTGGATTCCCAGAACCGCATCCTCATCTGCCAGCAACGCGCCATCGTGCGCGTGAAGGCAGGGACGACCTTCGACAATCAGAACGATACCGTTTATAAGTACACCGGCCAGGACTTCAACGACATCACCGGCGATTCCAGGGACAACGTGTTCTTCACCAATTTCAACGGCAACACCGTTTACTTCCGGAACGCGGCCACGGGGGTTACCAACGCCCTGCTCTCCAACCAACCCAAACCCAACGGCATCGAATGGGATGAAGGCCGCAAGGTGCTTTATGTGTGCGAATACGGAGCCAACAAAGTGGCCGCCTATGACGTGGGCGGGGATTTCTCCCTCTCCAATCGAAGAGATTTCGTCACCAATATCACAAGCCCAGACGGTATCTGCCTCGATTCCCTGGGGAACGTTTATGTGGTGGCCGGCGGCCAAGGAGTCCAAGTCTACGCGCCGGCCTCCGCTGACAAAACCAAGCTGGGCGCCAAGCTGGGGGAAATCCCGCTCCCGAACCAATCCCTAACCAACCTGGACTTCGGCGATGCCGACTTCAAGACCTTGTACATGGTGACGAACAAGGGCTTGTACAAGCTGCCCATGAAGGTGCGGGGCTATAAGAAGGGCCTGTCCGTCGTTTCCCTGGCAAAACCCCGGCCCTATTCGGCCCAAGCGTTGTCCTTGGCTCCGATTTTCCGCCTGGACGGGCGCCGCCTCTTCGATCCGCATCTGGAAGCCGCCATCCCATTCAGGACAAGGCGCGCCACAACCTTCGGCGGATTAGGGGAGTTTTAGAAATGCATCCGGACGCGGCCCGGTATTCCTCCCCAACAGCCATTGCCCCATCCGATAGGTGGCGAAGGGACGATACCGGGTTCGCGGCCTCCATATCTACCAGGCGCTCCACCGGGGTATCCTCCAGGAAGGAGATCACCTCGGTCGGGCTGATGTGCACTTCGTACTTGCGCGCATAGACCGATGATTTGGAGATTGAGCTCTTCGCATCGGCGGTTGCCAGAATCCCATGCCTTGAGAATAGCGCTTCGGTCTTCGCGGTGTCGATGACTTGGGGCCCGCACGGCTTCGCCGCTCATTGAGCTTGGGCGCTTGCTTCGCGCATCGCGCGCAGTCGAGGCGAACAACGAAACGGCGGCGGACCTCGCCTATCTGAGAGGTCGAGGCACCCCGCTCGGCGGTTTGCGCCCGAAATGAAACGTCATCGACGGGAACGGCGCGCTTTCAATCGGCAAGTTTCCGAGCATTATGGATGAGCGCGCCGTTACCAAAGGAGAGGTTCTCGCGCTTGTGCTCGCAAGACGGGCGGGTATCAATGCTGCCGAGGCGCGGATTATCGAAAGCGAGGGCTCACCTGTCGCTCTGGTCCGCCGCTTTGACAGGCGAGGCAGTGGGCAGCGTATCATGTACCTCTCCGCCGCCACGATGCTCGGCGTCGAATCGCCTTCTCGTCCTCATCACGAACGTTGACGATCACCTGCGCAATCACGGCGTCCTCCACGAAGATCGCCATCTCTGGAGGCTATCGCCCGCCTTCGACATCAACCCGTCACCGGAACGCGTGCGCGAACTGAGGACATGGATATCCCATGACACCGGACCGGACATGACAATCGACGCGCTCATGTCCTGTATCGCATATTTTCATATCACCCCTGCCCGCGCCAAGGAGGTTTTAAGCCGGGTCGTCCGCGCTGTGGAGGGCTGGCGCAAGGCCGGCCATGCCCTCGGCATGACCGATGACGAGCTCGACCCCCCCTCCTTAAGGCAGTCCGGCAACTTCATTGGGGTTTCGGGATCCGATTCCGCAAAGGATTCAGCAAGCCCTAAATCGGCTTACCTTCCGGCTATTCTTTTCTGACATTCAAAGGATTGGAAAAAACCCTTCTCCCTCCTTGAAAACGCGCGATAACGCATAGCGGTCCGTATCGGCAGCCATCTTAGGATGGGCTGCGATGTTCCGTGCAATCGGAACGGTATTAAAATCGGTTCACGTATTTTCCAGCCGACCGGTTTTAGATTTTACCCATGATGAATTTGTGAATCGCTTCACAGGGTGTTGAAAAAGGATGGCCGAGGCCAAAGGCCGAGCGAGCCGTAACATGATAAGAATGGTTTTGCTGGCCGCCTTCTATACAACGGTGTTTGGCCAGGATATCTCAATGCGCGGCAAGGTTACGAATAGCGCCGGCATGGCTTTGCCGGGAGTGATTGTAAAGCTTATTTCCGCGTCCAAATCCGACACGACGGATATCAATGGAATGTATTCGCTTACCGGATTGACGGCGAATGCCAATCGACCACGGGTCGGCAAAAAAACCATGGTTGGGATATCATTCGATACCGGTCAATTTTTGGTAGAAGCCAATTCGGAGACCACTATACAACTGGTCCTCTACGATGTTCGCGGCGCCCGAATCGGGGAGATTTATAGCGGTAAAATCCAGGTCGGTAGGAACAGAATACCATACCATTTCCACGGGCTTGACCAGTCCATTTGCCTTTTGAAGGTGGGTTGGGAAAATCGGGCATCCTACTATAAATTGGCGCTGGTAAATCAAAAGGTCGCATCCCTTACGAGTGTGGGCGCCTTAAACGAAATCACGCGGTTCGCAAAGATCACGGGAGGGGATTGGATACAGGCCTACAAGGAAGGATACGCCTTTTACTCGGAATCCATAAATAGTTACCCGAGTGTTTTGAACATCACCTTATCGGCTTCCGTGGCTCCCGATTTCGGTCCGAATGTTCTGGTCTTTGATCCCTCCATGCCGGCGACGACCATTCAAAGCCAAATAGATACGGTCTGGGCCAGGCTCGGCCAACATGAAAGCCAATTTTCCGATCTTCGTTATGCCCTGCTTTTTAAACCTGGAGCCTACAATCTGAATGTGGATGTGGGATACTATACCCAGGTCCTGGGTCTTGGACGATTGCCCGACGATGTGGCGATTACAGGCACGGTCCTTTCGACCTTTTGGCGAGGTGCGGAAAACATGTCGGTGATTCCGACTCCAGTCAATACATGGGCCGTATCGCAAGCGGCTCCTTTTCGGCGAATGCATGTGAAAGGCGGACTGAACCTATCGGACGGCGGATTCGCAAGTGGCGGATTTTTGGCAGACTCAAAAATAGACGGAGTCATCAATTCCGGATCGCAGCAGCAATGGTTTACCCGGAATACCGATATGACGGGCGGCTGGAAGGGCGGGGTATGGAATATGTTCTTTATCGGTTGCACCAATCCGCCTTTGGAAAACTGGCCGACAAATCCGTATACGATAATTCCCGCCACTCCTGTAGTGCGCGAGAAACCCTTTCTCCATCTCAATAAGGACGGAAAATTTTCCGTTTTTGTTCCTGAGACCAGGCAAAATTCAAGCGGCCCCAGTTGGGAAAATGGCGCGGAAAATGGAGAGTCTCTGCCGCTGGATTTATTCTATGTGACAAAAAAAACGGATAATGCCGCCAGTATCAATGCCGCCTTGAAATCGGGGAAGAACCTGTTGTTTACTCCGGGTATTTACCATTTGGAAGCGAGCATCCAAGTTACGCGTCCCAATACCGTGGTGCTTGGGATTGGCATACCGACACTTATACCCGACAAGGGCACCTCGGCAATTGAAGTTTCCGATGTGGATGGCGTTAAGATCGCCGGAATCCTTATCGATGCCGGGCCGATCAATTCGCCCACGCTGGTCCAAGTGGGTGAGATGGGAAGTAAGCTAAACCACGCGGCCAATCCTACCTCGCTCCATGATGTTTTTTGCAGAATCGGCGGCGCCAATTTGGGAAGTGCGTCCGCCAATGTCATCATCAACAGCGGCAATGTCATATCCGATCATTTTTGGCTTTGGCGCGCGGATCATGGACTTGCCGGTACCGTGGGCTGGGATCTGAATTCGTCGGATAATGGTTTGATTGTCAATGGGGATAGTGCCACCGTTTATGGGCTGTTTACCGAGCATCATGGAAAACACCAAACCATTTGGAATGGGAATGGCGGACGGACCTATTTTCTACAATCGGAAATCGCCTATGATGTCCCCTCGCAAGCGGCTTGGAACCATGACGGAAAAAACGGATGGGCCATCTATAAGGTTGGCGATGCGGTCACAAGCCACGAAGCGTGGGGCTTGGGGATTTATTCCAATTTCAAGAATGGCCCGATTATTCTCGATAATTCGATGGAAGCTCCGCAATCCGTCGGTGTCAAATTCCATCATCTCGTGAATATCTGGTTGAATGGAACCGTTGGATCAGAGATGACCCATGTGGTCAACGGCGTAGGTAGTCCGGCGACTTCGGCAAATCGTAAGGCGACGATAACCAATTATCCTTAACGGTTTAACCGACATTTCAAGGACCCCGCTAACAAAATAGATGCCTCGATCCGCGCGGATTGCATGACAGCATTCCAATACATTGATCTTCTGATCGATGGTCATCGAATTCATGGCCGCCATACCCGCGCTGGTATTGTCCCCGCCCCGCACCCACCGGGTGTTTGAGGTTGATGAAACGTCTGCGCGAAGAGCAAATCCCCGGATCTTGGCAGCTGGGGGGGAGCCAACTGTTGGGGAAGCCAGAAAAGCCTTCGCGACAGACGTTTCAAAGGTGGTAATCACGACGCGCAATGAGGTGGTGGCGGCGCTCGGATTGCCGAGCGGGACATCCACGACTGCGAAACCCGCTTCGGCAATGGGGGCGTTTTTTGAATCCGTAAGAGTAATGCTTCTGGCGGACCAAAGCGGCTGAAAGCACAGTATCAGCCCCACCAGGAGGAACTTTCGAAAGTCAATCCGGATCGATCCATTTTCAAGAGCAACCCCTGGAATCAAGCGCGTAAATTCAATTTACCATGAGGAAAAAGGAACTGCTTTTTACCAGGGTCCCGTTGGATGCGGTTACCGTGATTACCGCTTTGCCTTTTTTATTCGCCGCCGGAGTTATCGTAACGGTCCGATTGGCTCCGCTCCCTCCCAATACGATATCGGCTACTGGTACCAACACGGGATTACTGCTTGTCGCCGTTAATGTAAGACCCGCAGCGCCGTTTGCAGTGCCACCGATCGTTACGCTGATCACCCCGGTTGACACCCCGGCGGAAACGCTTTGATTGGCAATGGCTGAAATATTAGGCGCATTGGCAGCGGAGCCGCCCGCCATCGCATAGACTTCATTGTCGACATCCAATTGGATGATATTGACGTCGTCGAGCCCTTTGGGATTAATGGATTTCCCCAAGGCGGACATGCTGGCCCGTTCGACAATCTGCGGCATATAGAACGCGGAAGTCCAAGTGGCGAAGGCGCTCCAGGCTTTGGAGGCTTCCTGCAGGCTGATCAGAGCGGAGGCCGGATTGTTCTGCGCGCTGGCCAAGGCTCCCTGCAACTTGTACCCATAGTAGCGGCTTAAGAGCGCCAAGGCGGTGATGTCGGCAAGGGTTTCCTGCAGCTCGGGACTATTGACGGAACCGGGCATATTGCCCATGATGTCCAACGCCTGCGTGGATTTCGCCAGTATGGCCTGGATTACTTCCGGTGCGGCCATCGCTCCGGCTTTTCCGGTTTTGCCCACAAAATTGGAAATGCTGGTAAAGTCCTCTTCATTTTGGGAGGCGGTATTCAAGAAATCGGCAATGGTGAGAAACCCACCCTGTTTAAGGCACATTTCGAAATACATGCCGTAATCCGCTGCGGAACTTCTCATGCTATGCGCATAGATGGCCGCCCTGGAAACCAGAACCCACGCGTCATACAGCATGCCGGCATCGACTTCAGGGAATTTCACGCCGAGGATATCCTTGAAGCGTTGCTGGGGAAGAGCGGGATCGTATCCCAGCCGGCCATATTGCAGCGCCGTCCACCAACGTTTTTGGATGACGAGTTCGTGCGGATTTTTGAATGTCAGGCCGGCGGTATCCATGCCCCATACCCGGTTTCCTCCGATATTGATGGAGGCAAGTTTGGCAGGGTCGCCCATTTTCGTAATGTATTCGCGCATCCATTCCGGATCGCCGCCTCCACGGAACATGACATAGCTATCATCGCGCGTGGTCAGCCAATACCGGTGGTTCGCGGTCGCTTTTCCGAAGTTCGTGCCCGGGTTGGTTGTGGTGAACATGAAGGCCCCCGAATACTTATCCTCGTGGCCTAAGGATGTTCTTTCCGTAAACCCCGCGACTTTGGCGCATTCGAGATCCAAACCGCTGCCGATATCGCTGCGGATCCACGAACCGAACGTCCGGTTTTGGTTCGGATCCTCTTTCAAGCCATCCATGATGCCTTGAGCATAGGTTTCGGCAAGGAAGGATATGGGAGTGCCGCCCATGGCCTCCTGTTCGGCGAACCCGATGCCCCGCAAAAGCGGATAGGTTTTGACCAACTGCTTGTTGCTGGCATAAATGTAGGCTTTGGACGCCGCATCCCCTTTGGTGAAGGCATGCGAGCCGTAGGTCCCTTCCAGATACAGGTTCCAGCTCATCATCCAGAATTCGACTCCTCGATCCGCGGCATATTGCATTACCGCTTTCCAGTGATTGACCTTATCGTTGATGTTGTTGATGCCCGCCGGATGGTAAATGGAGCCATCCTTCAGCATAACATCATCAAGGGATACGTCTTCAAAACCGGGCGTGACCACCATAGCCGGCCATGGTACCTTATTCCACACCGACATTTGATTCATACGCATCCGGGCCATTTCGTCGAAATAGGTCTTCCAGAATTCCAGGTTCCAGGCTTCCTTCAATGTGATTTGGGATAAATCGTTATTGTCATCATAACTGAATGCGCGCTTGTCGAATGGGCAATTGAACTTGACGCCGCGATACTGGATGGCAGGGTTCTGCACCACGGGGGCCAATGAACCCAGGCCCCGCGCGATGTTTATCTGTTCGGTAACCTCCAAGCCGCCGTACATGGCGCCCGTATTATCAGCCCCGATTACCCACCAATTCGTAGCCGTTCCCAGGACCTCCTTGCGAATGGCGAATCCTTGCGGCATCAGGGTTGGCGCCGGCGCGGCTGCGGCCTCGGCGAGGAATGTTTTCGCCGCGGGATTGTCCATGGTGGTAATGACTATACGGGTGGCAGTGGATGCGCCCGCCAAATCCGTGATTGATTTGTTCGACACGGCATAGCCCAACTTCAGGAGCGCCTTATTGAGATCGGAGGCCGCGAAAACGTGGGTTGGGATGGCCTGATCGTAGAATAGGGAAATCCCTTTCGTGGCCAAGGTAAAGTCAATGACCTGGGTTGATCCCTCGGCAAAGGTATACGACTGAGTGGCAAATCCACTTTTACTGCAAGTAATGGAAATATCTCCGGCTACTTTCCGCATCGCCACCTGGCTTAAAGAGGATACGCCTTCGAAAATCATTCCCTGTCCATGATTCACGAATCGTCCCTGACCTGAAAAATGGGGACTCGAAACGTTCACCAGAAAAACGCCCAGCTCATGTCCTGAAAAATTGAATTTGTCCCCCCTGGAAACGTTGCGCAGGAAAACGACTTGACCTCGCATATTGGTTACCGTAACCAAAGCCGATCCATGCAATGAAACCGGAATTTGTGAAAGGGCGTAGGGGTTCGCGCGGAATCCATGCGAATCAATAATGGAGGAGGATGTCGTTACGGTCAATTTACCGGTTGCGTCTGAAATAGCGGGGGCGCCACCTTCCTGACTGCAACTCACTCCGGCGATGGGCGCGCCCTTTGAGTCTTGTATGGTGATAGTGATGCCGCACCAACCCGGTTTGGAGCACAATGCCAATGCCATGATTGCCCATAGAGGCGCGCTTTTTCTCAATGCATGAATTCCCATAAATCTTTTCCCCCGTGGAGAAACCCGTCCCACGGATAGTATCTACGGTCTTATTCCGGAAAAATCCGATAAGGTTTGAATTTTATGTTCCGATAACACGGAACAGTAGTTTAAGTAAAAATCGGCTGTGATGATTTTGGGGATGGCCTGTAATTCTTGAATTAAACGCAATAATGCCCCATAAAATGCCAAATAATTCAAATTAACCGGAGGTTGCAATTTTTTGGCACACTCGGATTAATTCCGGGTTTCCATGTTTTATTTTTAAATAATTTCAGATAGCACGGAACATTAATCCGATTATTTCCGGCCCGGATTTCAGTTTTCCGTTATATTGGATATCGTGGGAATCCAATGTTGAAAAGTCAAAGCAGTATCAGCGTTTACGACTATACGGACTATCGAAAGTACCTGTTGGATTATTATCAGGATCAAAAGTCGAAAAACCGCTCTTTCTCCTATCGATTCTTTTCGCGTAAAGCCGCCATCAATTCCATCGGACTCTATAAGGATGTCGTAGATGGTCGACAAAGCCTGGGCCGATCCCTCATCCTGAAATTCTCCCAAGCCTTAGGCCTTGGACTTCGTGAAAACGAGTATTTCGAGCAGATGGTGTATTTCAATGAAGCCAAAACCGTGGAAGAAAGAAAAGCCTATTTCGGACGGATGATAGCCTGCTGCGAGTCGAAAGCCTTCCGGGTCGACGCGGACCGCTATGAATACTATTCGCGCTGGTATTACTCAGCCATACGGGCTTTGATCACGTGTCACCCTTTCGTGGATGACTATGATTCTTTGGCAAAAGCGCTTAACCCGGCGATCCGGCCCGCCCAGGCCAAACAGGCCGTTAAAATCCTGGAGAAGCTTGAATTTATAGTCCGGAATAAAATGGGTTACTGGCAACTGAACCATTCCGTCATTTCTTCGGGCGTGCTCTCGGAAGACCAGCGAATCAATGGGTTGAATATCGTGAACTTTCAGAAGAGCATGATGACTTTGGCTTCTGAAGCCTTCGAGCGCCATCCATTTGAGCAACTGAGCATGTCCACGCTCACGCTGAGCCTTTCCAAAGGCACATTTTTACGATTCAAAGAGGAGATCTCGGTCTTACGCAAAAAGTTTGCGCATCTCGCCGAGAGCGATAAATCTCCGGACCGCGTGTACCAACTCAATTATCAGTTCTTTCCTTTATCCCGGATTGATGAAAGCGCGAGGTCGGGAAAATGAAATTTCAACTGCGCGGATGGTTGGATGGGATTTTCGTCGCGGCCCTGACGTTATGGGGATGTAGCAAGAACCCGGATCGCCTCGAAGAAGGAAGCAGTTCGGAAACCGTTATCGGAAAGGTAATGTTGCCGGATGGAAATCCGGCGGTGGGCGCGCGCGTACGCTTGATTTCACCGGATTATAACCCCGTGGTGGACGGCTCTTTGACGGAATCGTTCATCGATACGGCCGATGCCGACGGAACTTTTTCTTTCCATGTGGGTGCGGGAAATGTTTTCAACCTGGAGGCTTCCGATGGATCGGGACAGAACCGGGTATTGCTTCGTGGAACGTCACCTCAGGCCTTGAAGCCGGTGGATTTGGGCGTTGTACGCCTCTCTTCGCCTGGAAGCGTCCGGATTTCCATACCAAGGCAAAAGGTGGCGCAAGGGGATTATGTATACATCCCAGGCACCCTTGAATACGCTTTGGTTGATTCAGGAATGACCAGCTTCAGTTTGGACAATATCCCGGAAAATCTCATTCCGGAAATACGCCTTGTCAGGCCCAATGTCCCCGGATATTCCGTTTTAGGAGATAGCGTGCCGGTCACTTCCGGGAAGAGCTTCAGCTTGCCTTCCCATTTTGTACTCCTGGTTATTCCGAATCGCGTCCCGTCTGCTGGTGAGCAAGCGGTTGCCGATCGATTGTCGGGTCTAGGACTCATCACCCTAATGGTTCAGGACAGCGTTTTTGCCCCCGTGGATACCGTCGGTATCGGCTTGATGATGATTCCATCTTCGGTCCATGCAGAATTCAGCAGCGACAAATTCAGGGACTTTACGCTTCCCGTGCACGTAAGCGATCCGACGGTATTTCCCAGAATGCAGATGACGGGGCCGACCAACGCCGTTGACTATGGACGCGTTACAAACAAAACCGATTTGCAAATCATGTTGCCGTCCCATCCCCTCGCCGCCGGATTTTCGGGAATGGTTACCGTGAGCCCGACTCCCGTAGAGTTTAAATGGGGTAATCCTCCCTCAGGGGCGGTGGTTATCGCGGTTGATCCCTTGGCAGCGCAACACGCGCTGATTTTCGCTTTCGAAAAAGGCGCCTTGCTTTATGATGGCACCGCGGCCCCGGCAAGGCGGGTGGGCATGTTCATGCATCTTATCGATACACCCCAACCCAATGCGAATAGCTGGAAACTGTTCGACGCCAGTGTGCGCTGGGCCATGGGGGGTTGATTGGGAACGTGGATTTGATCACCGTTCCGTTCAAGGAAATAAGGGAAATGACGCCGCCATTGCCATTCCCCGAAGGGAAATCCCGGTCACGCGTCCATTCCGGTACGATTCCAGGTGGGCGGGAAATCGATATGGCCGGTCCCGACGACATGGTCCCGACCGAGTACTCAATGCTTCCGGTTCCACCTCCAGCTTCTATCAGCAGCTTGGCTTCGAACATCTTTCCGAGTTCCAGGCCTAAGCCCTTCCACTTCTGATAGTGTTCGGAAATGGAGATGTGCCCGCACTGGCGGGGCGATTGGCGAATGCTGAAAATCTGATTGAAGGTCGTGTTGCCGTGTATGGATGGCTGATTGACTTGCTGATGGGTATAGATTTTGTACGTGCCGCCATCAACGGAAAATGTACCCTGCAACGAGCCGCCGGCGGTGGGAGCGGATCCCGATCCGGAACCGAACCAGTCGTCGACGATGTAGTACTCGACCAACGGATTGTTCGACCATCCATAAATCCCGATGAACGAGTATCCGCCCGCGGTTCCCGTCTTCGTATAGGCATAGTCGGCCGATACGGTTCCGTATTGATCGAACGTCTTGGTTTCGTTCCATTGGAAACCCATCCGGGCCAGGAAATCCCCGCTATTGCTCCAGGTCGCCTTGTAGGCGGAGGAATTGGTGGAAGGGGTGATGCACCCTCCGCTTCCGCTCGACCAGATCGACCAACCGAAAGCGCCGTCGGTACCGGTCTTATTCGATGAACACTGCGGCGTCCCGAAGGTCACGGCAGGACCCGTGGGACAAACGTCGGCGGCGATCGCCCGCGTTTGGAAACAGGCCGCGAGCAGGGGGACCGCTACGCGAACCCATATGCTGCGATAGCCGAAAGGCATCCCTGTTATGATAACCAGCCTCCTTTAAGTCGCCCTGTCGCCTACGCGAATACGTGCGGACGCGCCTAGGCTTCTATGCGCAAGCAGCGGTGCCGCGAGTCACCCCCGTTTCAGGTTCTTGAACGCGCCGGTGTTGGGCGCGTCGGCGCAGGAATCGGGGCCGAAGTATCGCAGGATTACCAGCGGCTCGCTGCCGGTGTTCGCGAAGGTTACGCCCTGCCTCGCGGCATCGTGGGACACGAAGGCCTCGTCCTCCGTCATGGTGCCGAAACGGATCATGGAGGGGCTTTGGAGCTTCATCGTGTTGATGCGGCCCACGCCCTGCACGCAGGTCAGTCCGTAGGCGCCGCCATCCTTGATGGTCGTCTTCACGCCCGGCAGCAAAGTCGTTTCCTTGGCCGTGAACAACTCCTGTCCGTCGTACTTCCCATACACCACCCACTTGTCCATCCAGCCTTCCGATTCGGAGTCGGCGACGGGTATGGGCTCGAGATAATGGTGATCGCGGAAATGCGTGTCCAGGTTGGCATCCCAATCGAGCTGATCGACGAGGAAGTCCAGGTCGAAGCGGCGCTCGGGCGGGAAGTCCTTGGCCAACAGGTCCCATTCGATGGCCCGGCCTTCCACCATGCTCTGGTAGTAGGCGAACACGTCCGATCCCCATTGGGGTTCGTAGGTCACGAAGGAGCCGGGCGCATGCAGGATGCGCGCGGGCACATGCCAGCCCGTGCCGGGCTTGAGGCGATAAGCCTTGGCCAGGTCGATCAGGCCGTTGTCGCCTTTGTCCCAATCTTCCAGGCAGCGGCGCACGTCGGCCTTGGTCACCCCGGGCTCTAGCCCGAAGTAGGTATGCGGAAAATTGTTCCCGATGGAATTCAACTGCGGCGGGAAATAATAGCCCTCGGGCTTGCCTTCGCGGCCGACGGCCTTGGCCTGGTCGGCGCTCTGGTGCATGTGGTGGGCGATAGGGCCCAGGTTGTCGAAGAATTTGGAATACACCGGCCAGCGCTTGTACTTGTCCCACATCTTTTTTCCGATGAGGGTCGCGCCTTCGGCGGCCACGGCTTCCAGCAGGGTAACGCGCGTGCCCTCATGCACGACATAGGAAAGGCCCTCATCGTCGGCACGGTTCTCGTTCCCGGCTTCGGTCGTGGACGCGAACCAGCGTTCGCAGATGCCGCCGCGATGGGAACCGAGCGCGTAGATATCGTTGGGATGCAGCTTGATCCGGCGGCCCGGGACCATGAAGGAACGGGGCACCCAGCAGGGGGCCAGGCGCAGCACGCCCTCGCCGGCTTCGAGCGCTCCCTTGACGTTGACTTTTTTCCCGGTGGCGGGGATGGCGACTGCCTGTGGCATGATCAGGATTTTCCTTTTCCTTAAAGTACGGTCACGAGAAAGTGGGTCGTTTTGCCGGCGGATTTGGCTACCACATTGTAAATCCCGCTTTGCGACGGGACGGGAAGGGAATACTGGATTGGACCCGTTCCACGTTGCATCTGCACAACCCGTCCGGACACATCCAGCATCGTCACTAGGTGCGAACCGGCGCCGCGGAAGGTCACGTTCACAAGTTGCTTGCCGGCTTCCTTGGAAATAAAGGGCACCATGTCGCTGCCATCGGGCCGGACGATGGAGGTGGGGAGCAGCGTCTTGCAGGCGGTGGCATCGCTCTTGGTCGCATCCGGGTTGTAATCGGTATACTTGTTGTCCATGCAGCCGATGAAATCGCCGGCGACGTACCGCAGTGCGCCATACATGAAGCTTTTCAAGTAGGCATTCTTGGCCGTATAGACATTGTTGGTCGACCAGCTATGCCCCATGGAATTGTGGAGGACGCGGCCTTTGCCTTCGACCTTGGCCCAGGCGACCGGATGGTCATCGCCCATGGGGCCGTTAACCGTCTTCGAGTACGATTTTTCATCGACCTTGAGCAGGATGGACACGCCGGTCACGCCTCGGGGAGAGGCCCGGAAGGAATAGTATTCGTCCAGGAAAGCCAGCGGCGCCGTCAAGCCTTTGAACATGCCCTTGGTTTCCGTTCCGTCCTTCATGCCCTCGTCATCGTGGCTTACATTCGCGGTGGGCATGTTATTCCCATGGGGGCTGTAGAAGCTTTGCACCAGGACGGAAGTCATCCAAGGCCAGTTGGAAATGAAAGCCGAGGCGGCGTGGATGGGAATGAATCCGCCGCCGGCTTTGACGTAGTTCTCGAAATTGGTTTTACTGGTGGCATCCAGCTGCGCATCGACGCCGTCGTTGTTGCTGAAAATCACGGCCTGATAAGCGGCCAGATTCGTCGCCGAGAATTCCGTCGAGATTTTGGAAGCCGGATCATCCTGGCCGATGAAGGTAATCGTGAATCCCTTGTCAGCGGCCAATTCCTTGAGGGCCGCATTCAGGTCGCGCCGGCTCTCCAGATGACCGTTGGCGCCTCCCTGGCTCTTGTCCAAGACCAGGATTTTCTTGAGATTGGTCTTGACGGGCGGCAGCGCGTTCACGCCTACGGCAACGCTGAATAGCGCTCCCATGAATATCGCCTTGCCCATTGTACGCCGAGTATTCCTGATTCCCATGCTTTCCCCCGTTGATGAATTTCGTTTTCGTTAAGGTATACCGTTTGCGGATTCACCGCTGATCAAAAACCCATCTGAAGTCGGGCGAGATAGTACCATTGGCTCGGCTTGCGGGTAACATCCAGGTCACCTGGCTCGGCGTTGAACGACAACACTCGCATGTGATCGCTGGCGACCTGGACGAAAAGATCCAGGCCTTCAAAGAGGGACTTCTTGGCGTAGATGGACCAATGGATATCGTCCTCGGTTTCAATACTTGAAGTGTCGATGAACGATTTATACGTCGATGTGGTTTGGCCCGGAGGCAATTGCCATTTCGGATAGCTCAACTGGAAAACGTCGCGGATATTGTTCTGGAATTTCGAATTGTAGTATTCGACCTCGATCGAGAAAATGTCCAATAACTTGAAGGTGGGCACGTTGAAGCCCACCATGACGGGAATGCGCTCGCTTATCTTTTCGTAAAAAGTCGGGTAATTCTTGATGCCGAGTACGGCGAATTCCCCATAAATCTTCAGATCCTCCGGGCCGAGCATTTCGGATTGCAGCCAAGCCTGGGGATTGATAGAGGCGCGGCCCATGAGCTTGATGCCTTGAAAGGTATAGTAGGAAAGCTTGGAATTGGGGATGCCGTTTTCCGTCAAGGTAACGTAGGGCTTACCGTCCGGAGCCGCGGTGCCCGCGCGGGCATCGCCATCCGGAACCACATGCGCATCGGTCAGATCGTAGCCGGCTTTCTGCCATTCTTCCTTGGCCAATGCGCTGTCTCCTACATAGGCGTTCGCGCGATCCTTGGGCGTGGTAAGGCTGGGCTTGATGGGTATTCCATGCGCCCAGGTGACACCGGTGCCCATTTCAAATGCCTTGGAAGGCTTGTAAGAGACCTGGTAGCTGGGGGAAATATCATAGGTCGGCTCGAAATCGCGCTCCATGAAGAGCATGAAATCGTGATTCAGCTTTCCGTCGAAAGTCGGCACCGTCAGCCGCGCTCCTTGCGCCATATAGGCCGCGCTGTTCACGATCGACCAGCCGCCCGTCCACAGATAGCCGGGATAGGTTCCCGAGCGGAATTGGTACTCGCCGAGATTTTTCGCGTCGGGATTGTATTTATGCGGGAAATACCCGAACTCAAGCAACGCGGAGGGCTTATCGTTGTCGCCGAACCGGAACAACCCCGAGGCCTGGCCTACGCCGGGTCCGAATTTCACGAGCCGGGTGTGCGGCGCTCCCGGAGACACGGGAAGCGAATACCAGAAAAGGCCGCCCACGCTGACGGTAATGTCGAGTTTTTTATTGACGGTCCCGATCTGGGTCAAGGACACGCCGGTACGGGAGAGGAACTGTCCCGGTTCCTCGGTGCCTTCGGAGAGCTCGCCCTTTACGATTTGGCCGAGATCGATATTGGTTCCTACGCGGATGGGAGACCGCTCCACCTCTGCATGGACGGGAGCCATAGCCGTCAGACCGAAACAAACCCACTTCAATAAATACTGGCCTAACCTGCTTTTCATTCTGAATCAACCTCTCTCATCGGAGTAAATGCAATTCCAATCCCCGTACCCATTCCCATTCCCATTGCAAGAGCATCGCGGATCGTTTTCACCAGGTGTATGTCCATTCCGGCAAACGCATCCGCTCTCCGCCGCGCAAGGCGGATTCATGCGCCAAGATGCCCGTGCAGGTCCAGTTGGCGGCCTGGATTTGGTTGGGATACGGATCGCGGCCCTGGACAAGGGCGGAAACGAATTCATGAACCAGATGCGGGTGGGACCCGCCATGTCCCGCGCCTTGGATGAACGAGAGATGCGCGTGATCGTCCGCATCATACACGCCCTTGGTGGTGAAATTCCGGATTTCCTTCGGCAACAGTTTGGCGAAGTCCGGCACCTTGACGCGGGAGGCGATTTCATGCTCGGGTTTTTTGGCGACATGCACCACGGGATCCTCGCCTTCGATCAGCGGCCATTCGAAGGATTTCTTGTCGCCGTACACGTCGAAGCTTTCCCGGTATTGCCGGGCGGTATCGAACAGGGATCGGATGACGCGCGCGGTGATATCCGAATCGCGGAACTTCACATGGGCCGTTTCCACCGCGAAAGGGGAATTGTACTGACCGATAAGTTCTTTGCGGATGGTCCCGGATCCGAAGCAGGAAACGGATTCCGCATCGGCACGGGTCAGCGCCAGGCAGGGGCCTACGCAATGGGTGGCGTAATGCATGGGCGGCAGGCCCGGCCAATAATGGGGCCAACCGTCCATGTCCTGCTGATGGCTGGCTTGCAGATATTGGATTTTGCCCAGCTCGCCCTTTTCGTAAAGTTCTTTCACGTAGAGGAATTCCCGCGAGTAGACCACGGTTTCCGCCATCATGTACTTGAGACCCGTTTGTCGGACCAGGTCCACGATTTTCTTGCAATCCTCCACGCTGGTGGCCATGGGCACGGTGCAGGAAACATGCTTGCCGGCCTTCAGCGCGGCCAGAGGCATGGGGGCGTGATCGGGAATGGGCGAGTTGATATGCACCGCATCCAGTTCCGGATCCTTGAGCATGTCCTCGAACTTGGTGAAGCGCTTTTCGATTTTGAAAGCGTCGCCGACCTGCTTGAGTTTATCCGGATTGCGCTGGCAAATGGAATGCATGACCGCATCCGGATGACGCTGGTAAATGGGGATGAATTCCGAACCGAACCCCAATCCGACTATTCCGATTCTGATTTTCTTAGCCATAAACGCCTTTCAATGCCTGCCTGATCCCCATTTTCCATCCCCTATTCCCAGGCCCCCGGAAATGGCGCGCACATCGCCAAGTTTGGATTCCGAAGGCAAAAAATCTGGCGAGATTGAATTGAAAAGGGCGGGTCTGGAAACGTCGTTTCCTCCCCTACATCGGAACGGTTATCCCGGAATCGAGAAGGTATTTCCCATGGGAAATACCTCAACTCGAGTATGCAGTATGCCCCTCAGCTCTATCCACAACCCTTGAAAAAGCAATTAATATGCCACTGGGGCCTGAACGCATGTGGAAGGCCTCAATGAGGTATGAAAGCGATCCCAGTGGGTGAAATGCAGGCTTGGCGCGCCTCATTTATCTTCAATATACAGTTATGGATACCGACTATACACTTGTAGGCAAAACGGAGTGGATGGTCCGATTGAAGCCGGGGGGATTAGAGTCCCCGGAACATCCCGAAGATGCGTTTACCCGAAGAGGTTTGCGGTGGACCCTCGGTGGGGATGAAGGTCAGGTTCCATACATACACATAAGCGCCGGTGGCCGCGAGCGCGCCGCTCGTGGCGGTCCCGTTCCAGAGCAGATAGAGCCTATGGGTACCCGGCAGGCTACCCTGGGGGAGCCGCGCCAGATCATCGTCGGTAATTTCCAGTTTTACCCGGCTCACGAACTGCCCCAGATTATCGTGTACCCGCAAATTCAGGGAGAATGGATGCGAAGCGTCCAGCACCAGTCCGCCGGCATGCGGCCGATCGGGAGGCGACATGGTCGTGGGCAAATCGGCCGGGGCCTTGCCGATGCTGTGGCCCGCGCCCGACGCAACGAATACCGACCAGGCCGGTCCTTGCGCGGTGGTGGACACCCGCGATACTCCGCCCGGGGCCACAGGCTCCACCTGGTAGACCAGGGACATCCGGATGCGCAACGGTACGCGGATATTGGCGGGATTCGCCTGGACATTGCCGGACTTGTCCGCTATGCCGGCCGTGGGACTGATCCAGACCGAATCGCCGGCCAGGGGTCGCACCGCGGTTACGCCCGCATCGGCTGGAGTGGCCTGGATGACGTAGGTCCATGGAAACAGATTTTCCCCCGGGACGGAAGCCGAACCCGATCCGACGGCGAAGGCATAGCGGATCCCGCCCTCCGATCGCAAGGCGAGAAAGGGCGCGGGCGCCAGGGTCTCTCCGGAGAGTGCCTCCGAAAAAAAGACCTGCAGCGAGTCCGGCGCCCCGGCCGTTCCCCGGCGCAACACCGCTCTGCGGATGACGGGCGCCACGCCGTCCTGGATGGCCACGGTACCGGCATGGAGCATCCCGTCGGATTCGACCGCCGGACGGGGGATGCTCAGCGATTCCCTTCCATCCGCCACCGCCAGGGTATTGGTCTGGAGCGAAATGACCAGGGTATCCTGGGAGATACGGTAACCGGTAGAGACAAGGCCGGACGTCAATTTGGACGCCGATATCTGGCCGACGATGGCCGAGGCATCCGGATGGCCCAGCGCCGTGTCCAGCAACAGCACGACGGCATCGGCATAGCCGTCCGCATCCGCATCCCGGAACATCGCCTGGCGGATGTTCACGATCGCGTATTTTGAGATTTCATATTTTTCTTCCAGCATCGCGCTGGTCCGCCAGTCCGTTTTCACGGCCACGGCTCTCAAGGTGAGGGATTCCTTCATCATGATGGGTCCGGCGAAGACCAAACTGCCGGGAGAATCCGGAGCAGGAACCGAGCCGTCCAGGGTGTACCAAATCACGGCCCCGGGCGTGGGGGTGGTCAGGTTGACGAGGAAGGAATCCTTGCCGGCCTTGCCGGCTGGGTCGGCCATGGGCTTGGCCACTTGAGGCTGCGGCAGCGGCGGAGCCTTGATCCAATCGACTATCAGCTTGCGGGACTCGACGGCGCAATTGGCGGTATCCCAGGCGATCACGTCGAAGACATTGGTCCCCTCCGTCAAGGTATACGCGCGGCTGAACTCCACGCCCGTGGCCGAACGCTTCAGAGACCCTTCCTCCAAAGCGACGCCGTTGATGACGATGGCATCGATGCGCCCGTCCGGATTGCTGGAAGCTTTGCCCGCGATTTCAAGGTTGCCGGTTTCCTGTCTCAGGTCGAATCGATCTTGCGGACTGGCCACCGGCAGGGTGAGGGCGAGGCTGGCTGTGTGTTTCACCACCAATTTATCCGTGGTCTGGTAGTCTGGGCCGTATCCGAAAACATGCACGCCCTTGTAGTAGGCCGAGATATACGGATCCTCCGTATAGGTCAGGACGCTCTTGCCGTTGACCACCACGACCATTTCCGGATCCTTGTAAATGCCGTTCGCCCCTTTGGAAAGGTCGACGCCTCCGAAAGCCACCGGGTCCGGCGGTTTGGCATGGGCGCGGACGGACCAGGCATGGTTGAAAAAATCGAAGGGCTGATCGCCGGTGGTATTGTTGGGCCCGCGCGTGTTGATTTGCAATTCGAATCGGGCGCGGCCCGCCACGGGCAGGGTATCGTTTAGCGTGATCGGGAAATACCATTGATCAGGCATGCCCGCCACTTGTTTGGCCGCCCCGAATACGATGGTGGAGCCGGCGGCAAGTTGGTGGGGATTGCCGCCGACGTCGAAGATCTGGTTGTCGTATCCCACGGCGACCAGACCCGCGGCCGTGGCCGCATCCGCGGTGAAATAGTAGCGCATCTCCAAACCGAAATAGGGCTTGCCCTCATTATTGGCCACGTCGATATAGAAATGCGTGCTCTTGCCGCCCGAGGCCTTGCTGGTGGGCTTGATGCGTACGGTATAGTCGACCAGGACCTGGGTGGTGGAAAAGGTATGGAACTTCCCGCCATTGTCGTCCTTGGCCGATCCGGAAACGGCCTGGAAATAATACGGCGTAGCTGCCTCCAGCTCCTTCAAAGTCACGCGGTGGAATTGGGTGGGAATGCCCGCATCATCGGGGGATTGGCTCAGTCCCAAGGCCGTGGTCTTGCCATAATCCACCTCGCTCGGATAATACCCGTTCCTGGTCCACCAGGTCACCAGCGCGGACTCATGGGTTTCATTGCAGACGCGCACATCGGTGATGGCGGCGGCCACGGCATCGGACTTGGTCGTGAATTTCCAAAAAGCGCCGTTGTTCATGTCCACGGTTTTGTTTCTGCGCACGTCCATGCCCGCGAAATAGATGTAGTAGGTGGTGTTGGGGCTTAGACCCGGGATGTTCAATTGTTTGGCCTTGGCCAATTGCGGGGCCGGCAGGGTCTGGAGCAATTTTCCGCCGGGGGCGTCCAACAGGAAAACCGTATCGCGCGAAATCTCGTCCGTGGTCCAGGTAACCAAGGCGCTACGTTCTTCCGGGAAGATGTTGACGTTGCGGAACTTGGGGCCTTCGGTATCCGGCGGCAGGTCGGCCGCCAGGATCTGGGTGGGCATGAGGATTTGCGAGGAAAAATCGATGCAGGTTTCCGTATTGTCGTACTCGAGCCAGATATCGCGCAAGGCATCGGTGGGTGAACTGCTTCCCATCAAGGCCCCTTTGGGAATCCGGTAAGGATAAGGGAAGCCTCCGGCATTATAACCTTCCGGATTGGCGGCGCGGTTGTGCGGATGCTGCAGGTTCTTATCGCCCGCGCCCATGATGAAACTGATATCCCAGGGGTTCATGCCCAGGACGTAATTCAGGTTGTCCAGGCCGATATTGTAATAGTTCTGATCATGGGTCAAATCCCAATACAGGAAAAGTTCCAGGGCCACGCCCATGTTGTATCGGTTATATCCCCACTTCTCCTTGAACATATCGTGATAAGGCTCGTTGGCATTGATGTCCCCGAAATGGGCGCTGCCGCCGCTGGCGACCTTGATGGAATATTTGAGGGCGGCAAGCGCGTCCTTCTTCAGCGAATCGGCCGTCGCGGCGGACAAACCGTAGAGGGCGGCTACTTCCGGTTTATCCACAATCAACTTCACCAGTCCGAAAAGGGTGAAGGCATGCGTATTCTGGTAGTCGGTGGGCCAGCCTCCGGCATGGAACGGGACGTTACTGTGGTTGCCCAGCAGGCCGGTCGGGAAGGTGCCCTGATTGAACATGGAGAGGTTGTTCTGGCCCAGCGAAGGATCCTCCAGCAAATCCTTGCGGTACCGGGCATCCTTGGTCACATACCACATGGCGAGGGCCGCCAAGGCTTCATCGTCGATTTGGGGGCCGGATCCGGCGGTATAGAATCCCTGTTCATTCATCGTGGCGGTGCCGCGATGACCGGCAATCAGGTTGTCGTACATATCCTTCGCGGCCGACAGGCATTCCTTGGCATAGTCCGGATCGAACGGCTCCCAACTCCGGGAGAAGAAAGCCAGGGACGCCACATACATACCCGCCACATCCGAACCGATGCCGGCGCGGGGAGTGCGCGGAGGGCCTCCCTTGGAATGCGGCGCCACGTCCTGATGCTCGGGAACGTCCCAATAGGAATGGTCCTCCCCGTCGATGATGCTATGGTACATATCGTGCTTTTCGATCATCCCCAATTCCTTGCTCACCTTATAGAGCTTGAGGATATAGTCCGCGCCGATCTTGGATTCATACAGAACGTCCGGAATCCCATCGGTGCCGAAGGGCAAGGTATCGTTATAGGATTTTCCGTAAAAGTCCTCGGCCTTTTCGGGCCAGAAGGCATAGGTCATGCCGAGCACCACGGCCGCATAGCCGGAGGTTTCCGCGACCTTGATATGATCGCCGCAATCATGCCAGCCGCCGGACAGCGCCCCGGAATACTTGGCCCCCAGGAAATCGCCGTCTTTGACATGGCAGGCGGCATGCAACCAGCTGTCGGTTTTGCCGCAGCGCTGGGCTCCGAAGAATTTCAGGGTGGTCTCGAAAACGAAATTGTATGCCTTCGCATCGATTTGGAAATGGGCGGAAGTGTCCGGACCGCATTTGAGATAATATTCGCCCGGATTTTTGCAGGCGGAAAAATCCGCGCGATGGAGATGTTCCGTTACCGCGGGTCGGTGCAATTCCTCCAGCGGGGTGATGGAATTGTAGTAGGTGAAGATATCGATGGCCGGCCCGACCTGGTTGCCCACATCCTTGAGCGCGCCGGTGAATACCGTCTGGCCCGTGGCGGCGGCCACCACGGTGAAGGACGTTCCCGCCGGATCCGCGACGAAGGCGGCCTTGTTCCCGTCCTGGGGAAGATATCCCACCTGGTTCAACCGGATTTTACGGACCCGGATATTCAGCGAATCGTTTTTGAGCCGCGAACAGGCCGCGCAGGTTTTGTCGATGGCCAATTGCGCCTGGGGCTTGGACGGAAGCAGGACAAGCGCGAAAGCAAGCATGAAGAATGATTTTCGCATGGAAATCCGCCGTCCCTATCGGTATGTCGCGAACATGATGGGCGCAGGTGGGAAAGTCCGCATAGGCCCGGCCACCCAGGCTCCTTATCTTGCGTTGAGGTGCGGGAACAGGCCCATGCGCCCGTCCAGGGAGAACCACCCTTTTGCGTCCGGATTAGCGAACAGGATCAGAGATGAATTGCCACCCGGGTCGTGGCCGAAGAGTATCCGGGCCCGCATCGCATCCGACTTGGGGTTGATGGTAATGCCGGTGGTTGTCCCGGTGAAGAGGCGTTGGGCAAAGTTGTAAAGGCTGCGGTTCCAGACCGTCCTGTCATGGCCGCCGTTTTCTTCCAGCTGATACATGTGGGGGACATTGTTCTGGTCCAGGAAGTCGTGATACATTTTGCTGTTTCCGATCAGGCCGTCCGCCGTGCCGCAAGCGATGAATATCAGCTTCACGTCCCGCTTCAGGGCGGCCGGATCCATGATGGTCTGGTCCGGCAGCTTGGTATTCGGAGCGGCCGAAAAGGGTCCGATATAGGCGAACTTATCGAGATGCGGAAATCCGAAATTGAAAGTCTGTCCCCCGCCCATGGATAGGCCGGCGATGGCCCGGTTGCCGCGATCGGTCGCAACGGAATAGTTCTTCTCTATGTAGGGAATCAGATCATTGAGGAGGACGTCTTCGAAACCCGCGAAGCGCGCGAAATCATCCGAGCCGTCCACCTTGCCGGTGGGCATGACCACAATCATGGGCTTGGCCTTATTTTCGGCATACAGGTTATCCAGGATATTATCGGCATTCCCTTCGGCCTGACCGGGCGAAGAAGAGGTCCAAGCCGATTCGTTCCCGCCGATTCCATGATGCAGGTAGAGGACCGGGTATTTCACATCGGTGGAATAACCCGGAGGCGTATACACCTTAACGGTCCGTTGCCCATTATTGCGCGTGGGATAGCTGATGGCGGCGCTCAGATTCCCATGCGCGACGGTTGACTTCTTTGAGTCGAAACCTTGGGGCGGGACCGGCAATCCCGCGGGATCACTGGAAAATCCCAAGGTCGGGATAAGCAAAACACCTGCGGTAAAAAGTTTGGCGAACATGGATAACCCTCCAGGACCGGTTCGAACGAGTAAGCTACTCCGGGTCTTTGGAATTTCCTCCCGGGTCTTGAAATCCTTTTAAGAACAATCGGAGCGCGCTCCAGGAATTACATGGATAGGGAGAAATCTTACATCCCGGGGATCAGCAAGCGGCTCCGGGCTCCGGCTTGCAAGCGCCTCCCCATAAGGTTCGCAGCCGGTTGCCCTTCCAGAATAAGCGTCAATGCCGAGCCATTGAAGCCCAATGGATTCCGTTCGGGCGCCTTGCGGATGGCGCGCAGTACGGGCAGCGTGGTCGTTCCATACAAGGACGCATATAACGGATCCTGGGGGAGAAGTTTGATGCGCCAATTCCGGTACCACACCTGGGTGCCCTCGGATTGCACCGATAGCATGCCTTCGGTCAGGTACTTGGTCACGGCGTTGACGTTGTTCTTGGGAGCGATGCGCGGGTTGCGGTATTCCATCACCTTCTGATCGTCGACGAAATGCCGCGTGGTGTCCTTGCCATGGGATTCCACCCGGATGGTGACCCAGCCCGCATTATTCAAGGCCGCGGGCCTGGGTTTTTGCCATCCCGGAAAGCCGATGATGAGGTTGCCGCTGGGGGCGCCCGCGCCGCCATAATCCATTTCCGCCTGCGTGCTGTCGGCCTGGGCGGCCTGGCCTCCGCCGAAGGGGTGGCTCACCAGGCGGGCCCGCACCGTGATCCATGTGCCGCCCGATTGGCCGTCGATGCTCCCGAGCGCCCAGATCTGGCCGATGCCCTGTCCGGGATCGCCCTGGCATTCTATCGCGCGCGGAAGCCCTCCGCCCTGACCGGCATCGCCGTACTGGATCTTGGTCATCACCCCCGTATTGCCGAGGTTACCCGGCCAACGCAGCTGCACTTCCATGATATAGTGGGAAAAATTCTGCTTGAAAATCAATTGCCCGTTCGGTGATCCGGAGGTCCGGATGGTGTCGCCGCCCTGGACGTAGAAAGGAGGACCGAAAGCCTGGGCGTTCTTGCTGGGCGCGTCGTTGCCCGTATAGACGGAAAAATCGGATGTGTTGCCGCCCCGGAAAATCCTGATCCAGCCATCCGCGTCCGGTTTGGGAAGGTTTACGGTGGGGTCCTGGGCCCAGCCGCATTGGGCCATAACGCAAACCAGCAAAACAGAAAAGACGGATCTCCCTTGGGGGAATTTACTACTGCGACGGAATCCCATATCATTTCCTTTTTTCGGTCCTCGTGATCGGTATTGAACCTATCGAACCCGGGAGGCCGCAGGATCCTCGTTTCCATCATTAGCTAGGTCATAATGACCTACCCATTATGCAAGACGGATGCGGGAATTACCAAAGGCCGGGAATCCCGCAACCCGGTATGAACCCGGCAATCCCCGAATATCACAGAAGGAATATCACAGAATAGAAGCACGGCTCTATCCGGTCGGCGACGATGATCCTGGCGAAGTTTGCGAGTCTCGATCCGCCCTGCTACGGCCGTACGATTCCCTTGCGGAGGTTTCATGAGGCATTCAGCTATTTTCCACCGATTTGCTTTCCGCTGCGCCGCGCTCGCTCTCTTGTGCCTGCTGGCGCCTCCGCGGGCGGAGGCACTCCCGTTCTCCGACCGGATCACATTGCCGTCCGGAGAAAAAATTTTCCTGGCCGGATTCAACCTCGCCTGGATCCAGTTCGCCTCGGACGTGGGGGACGCCCCGCTCAACGCGACAGCCTTCCGCGCCGCCATGAAAGCGGTCTCCGACTCGGGAGGCAATGTCATGCGCGTGTGGCTCTCGACCAATGGTTCGAAGGATCCCGTCTTCGGCTCCGACGGCCTGGTTACCGGTCTGGGACCGCGGACCCTCGCGAACGTGCGGCAGATGCTGGCCATCGCCAAAGAGAACAAGCTGCTGCTCATGCCGGTCCTGCTGACCCATAATTTCATGCAGAACCAAACCGGCGTGAAGCTCGACAACAACCGCAAATTACTCACCACCGACGCCGGCCTCAAGGCTTACATCGATCTCGCTCTCGTGCCCTTGGTCACCGCAGTCGGCAATGATCCCAATCTGGTTTGTTGGGAAATCGCCAACGAGCCCGAAGGCATGGTCGAGGGCCTCGGATGGACCGACAGCCGCATACCGAAGTCAGCCGTGCAGATCTTCACCAACCGCATGGCCGGCGCCATCCACCGCGCCGTTCCCCGTGTGCTCGTTTCCACCGGCACGGTCCAGGCTGGATATCTCAGTTGGTATACCGATTCGGCCCTCAAGGCGGCCGGCGGCGATGCCGATGGGGTCCTCGATTTCTACCAGGTGCACTACTATGGCTGGAACGGCCCTTCCAACAGCCCTTTCCGCAAAGGCGCGGCGGCATGGAGCGTGGACAAGCCCCTCGTGGTCGGCGAATTCGCGTCATCGAGCTGGGGACCGGGGACGGCTTCATCGAACGCCATGCAGGACGCGGAATCGGTGGATACCTTGTTGGAGAACCTCTACAAAAACGGCTATGCCGGCGGCCAGTTCTGGCAATACCAGCCTGATGGCGGCGATGCCTGGATGAAGGGATTCGTCACCGCCTCGCCGTCGCTGGCCAAGTTCGCCCGCGCGCATGCGGGCGACGTTGCCTTCGACGGCGTCAGCGACGGCATATTGGGCGGCTCGATCCGCAAACGCGCTGCTGATCGGGCCGCGCCCATGCTCAGGATGATCGCGTCATCGGGAAGTCTCGCATGGACTACGAATGCCCCGCTCGAAGCTTCCGCCGAACTCGTGGTCCGCGATCTCCGCGGCCGCGCAATCGGACGGTATCGCTTACCGGCGGGGAAATCCTCCGGTGTCATTCAGGCGAATCCGCCTCCGGGCCGGTTAACGGCCGAATAGGATCCGGATCGGCAAGGTATGTTTCTCCCGGTTTGATTTTCCGAAAGACCACCTCGCCGTATGCGCCCGGCCGCCGCATACCTGCGCTTTGGCCCAATGCCGATACGATTCCGCTTCCACGCGCCGGGTATGCGTATCCGTTCCGCGTTACGGCAGCGCCGGTTTGCGCAATAGAGTAGCCGCTTCCCGTTACAGCGCCGGGACGGCGCGGGTACCGCGAAATCACCCCGGTAGTCAGGCCGTATTCAAAGGCTCCCAGATCCGGTTCCCGGCCCTCGAAGGCCAGGCCGACCTGTACGCCTTTGTCGATGAGCCGGCTATCCTTCGAGAGGTGCATGCACTTGACGTCGGGCAGGCCGCCGTCCTCCTTCCTGGGACCGAACATGCCCGCGGTATCGATGCTTGCGAAGTCCGCGGCCGCAATCGCCAGTCCCGGAATGGACCAGGAATTGCCGGATGCGTCGGCTCCGCCGGCGTTGGAAACCGCGGTCCCGGCAAAGGAGATATTGTTCCGGAATATCCCCATCCCCGTGTCCGCGGCTTTCCCGAGATCGTAACCGAGCATATTGTAGTTTGCGGATCGATTGCCGAAGGACGTGTTGTTGTAATAGAGGTTGGCGATGGGATGATGATTCTGGTAAAACCCGGCGGCCTTGTTCATAAAGGCCATGCAAAAGCGGACCGTGTGCTGGGGGACCGGTGCAGGGAAGCCTACCGGGGGATTCCCCCAGCCGCCGATCTTGAAGCCGTTGCCGTTGCCGGAGGGGGCGGACGTCAAGGTTCCGGGAAGGTAGCCGTTCAACGAGTTCCAGCAGTTCTCGATGACGACGGGCGCGCCTTGGTTGATGCAGTCGAAACCGTCATCGGAATTCCACCAGGCGCGGCAACCGCGCAGCACGGTGGGAAGCCCGCTTTTCTGGTAGTGGACGCCGAAGCCGTCCGCGTTCTGACCGTTGCCTTGGGACGAACCGGGATCATAATTGTGATGTGAATCGCAATTGAGTACGAGATTTCCCCCGTTCCCGAAGGCGATGAAAAGGCCCGTTCCTTTGTTATGGTGGAGATTCAATCGCTCGAAGATGGTATTGCTGGCCGGATTCGCCCATATGCCGTGGTTGGTAGCGCGGGCCGGTTGCGGGACGTTGCAGACTTCCAATCCCTTGAAATGGAGCCAACTGCTTCCGTTGATGCGAATTCCCGCTCCGGTCACTGAGCCCAATGCCAATCCGGCGAAATCGAATTTCGGAATTTCGTTCCGGTAGGCCCAGAAATAAATCCGCTTGGAATCGGATTGTCCGCTCTTGGTGATTAAAATGCCGCTATTGGCGTCCGCCCCCGGGCCTTTGATCGCATAGGTACCGCCGCGCAGGTAAACGGTATCGCCCGCCACCGCCACGTCATGGCCTTTCTGCAGGGACGCGAACGGCTGCCCCAACGTGCCCGGGGCATCGTCCTTGCCGTCAGGCGCGACATAGTAAGTCCCGGCCAGGGCGGGCGCGGCGCATAGGAACCATGCTACCCCTAAGCATCCTATATCGCGCAAGCGCGTATTGCGGCCGCCTCCGCCGGTTTCCTCATCCATGGTTTCCTCGCAGCCGGGATTGGATTCGGGTGATTGGCCCTTGCGATCGGTATCGAATCCACCGAACTTGAATCTACCGAACCCGTAACGCCGGAGTGTCGTCGTTTGCAACCATAGCCAGGTCAAAATGACCTACGTCTATGCAAGTCGGATGCGGGAAATACCAAAGGTCCGGAATCTCGCAACCCGGGATGAACCCGGTATTCCCCGAATATCCCTGAGGAGATACACTGCACCATCAGGTCGGCGGCACCGATTCTGGCGACGCTTTGCGCGCCTTGAACCGAGCCGAACGGCCGCACGATTCCCATGCGGAGGTTTGATGAGGTCTTCACTACATTGCGATTTATCCGGCTTACCCCGCAGGCTGCTTGTCCGCGCGGTGGCCTTGGCCTTTTTCCTGGGCGCCGTTTCCACCGCCATGGCGCAAGGCTTGCATCCTTCTTTCACCATCACCACGCTGCGGCCGTCGGGTTTCGATCCCATGGTGAGCGGTTTGGATTTCCTTCCCGATGGGCGCCTGGTGGTCGCCACCTGGGAAGGCTTCGGCAATACCAAGGGCTCGGTCTACATCGTGTCCAATGCCCAAACCGGTGATGCATCCAAAATCACCTACAAGAAATTCGCGTCCAACCTGAACGAGCCCTTGGGCGTGAAGGTAGTGGACGGGGAAATCTATTTACTGCAGAAGGACCAGCTTTCGTATTTGCCGGACAAGAACAATGACGGCCTGGCGGATGAAGTGAAAAAGGTCGCATCCGGTTGGACCGTGCAGCCCGGAGTCGCCAAGAGCCTGGAGTTCGCCATGGGCATGGTCTACCGCGACAGCGTGTTCTACGGGGCTTTGGCCACCAATTGGCCCTTGGATGCCAAACAGTCGGACGAGCGCGGGTGCATCATCCAGCTCCAACCGAAAACCGGCGGGGTCAAGAATTTCGCTTGCGGCACGCGTACCGCCAACGGCATGGTGCTGGGACCCAATGACGATTTATTCGTCACCGAAAACCAGGGCAACTGGGTTCCCTCTTCCAAACTCCTGCACATCCAGCAAGGTCGTTTTTACGGCGTGCACAAGCCGGTGCCGGGCCCTTTCGACAATGTCCCGGAAACACCGCCCGCGATTTGGCTGGACCACGGCAATATCGGAATCACTCCGTCGCAACCCGCTTATCTCAAGTCCGGCATCTATGCGGGCCAGATGATTGCCGGCGATGAGAATCTGGGAACCTTGCAGCGGTATTTCCTCGAGAAAGTGGGCGGCGAGTACCAGGGCTGCGTGTTCCGCTTTTCCGGAGGACTGGACGCGGGTGCCAACCGCTTGATCGTGGGACCGGACGGCGCCATGTACGTGGGCGGGATCGGAACGCCCGATTGGGGCGGCTGGTCCTGGAACAATAAATTCTATGGATTGCAGCGGATGATGTACAACGGCAAAAAGACTTTCGAAATGCTTGCGGTGCGCTCCATGGGACCCACCAGCTTGGAATTGGAATTCACGACGCCGGTGGGAACGGGAGCGGATAAGGCCGCGAGCTATCAAGTCAAACAATGGTTCTACAAGCCCGAGGTAACCTATGGCGTCGGCAAGCAGACGGTGGAGAATCTCACCGTGAATTCCGTCAAGGTCAGTTCGGATAAGCTCAAGGTGACCTTGGAAATCGCGGGCATGAAAGTCAAAAACGTCGTCTATCTCAAACTGACAGGCGTGAACTCGGCGGAAAACGCGGCCTCGTGGACCACGGAAGCCTGGTATACCCAGAATGCCTTCGGGCCGGGCGTCGCCGTGGCCGTGGCGACGAAGCAGGCCGCTGCCGGCGAATCCATTCCCCCTCGCGTGCAAACCGTTGCGGCGGGCGGCGGGAGGATTTCCATGAAGGTGGAGGGCGCAGGCGGCTTCCGGTTGGACATCCGGGATTCGCAAGGGAGAATCCTGGAAAGCCGCACGGGCACGGGACCCATGGAGATGTTGAGCGAGGCGGAATACGGGCATGGAGTCTATTTGCTGAGCTTGAAAACCGCCGCCGGAGTCTTCCATCAGCGAATCATGAATCCTTAAAGCGGAAACCGTATATCCCGATATACACTTGTATCCATCTCAAACATCCAAAATGGCGAGAGCTTCCCGCAATGAGGACAAGGCATCCCGGGTCGGAATGAATTCCAATCCGACGTAGCCATTGTAACCGATATCCGCCAAAGCGCGCATCACCGGCGGGTAGTTGATCTCCTGATCGGCGCCGATTTCCCCCCGGCCGGGCACTCCCGCAACCTGCACATGCCCAATCATGCCGCGCAGGGTTCCGATCCGGCGGATCAAATCGCCATCCATGATCTGCAAGTGGTAAACGTCGAACAACAATTTGAGGGCGGGCGATCCCACCCTGTGGATGACGTTCAGACAGAAGTCGATATGATCGCCCTGATATCCCGGATGGCCTTTCATGTCGGCGCCGTCGCGCGAATTCAGCGTCTCCAGGCATAGCGTGACTTGCTTCTTTTCCGCCAAACCGACGATTTTCTTGTAGCCTTCCACGCAATGCCGGAGGCCCTCTTCCCACGTTACGACGCTGCCTGGACCGGCCCCCGGCTCCGGAACGCTGGTGTCGGCGAATCCCGTGAAGGTGACCACATTGGGGAAGCCCATCTCCGCGTTGGCTTTGATGGCGGCTTCGAGCTTTGACAGGCACTCATCCCAATGCAGGGGATTGTTCATGCCGCGGACGAACATATGCGAGTTCGTCAACGCGGATGCCAGCCCGTATTTCTTGAGCAATGCGAAGTCTTCCAGCGGAACCACTTCCAAGGCCGGTACTCCCAGTTCCACCGCCGTGCGGCAGATTTTTTCGACCGACCAATGTTCGGCCTGATTGTGCAGGCACCAGCGCGTCAAGGCCGGCTTGAACCGCCCTCGCTTACCTTCCCCCGAGATGAAACTCATATTTCCGCTCCATGTAATAGATATCTCCCCCAGCGCGATCGCCCGGATCGGTAGGACCCTTTCGCAATTTTCATGCCCCGAGCGATCCGGCGGGAGGATACCCCATTCTTTGCGAATGGCAGCCGCCATTCTTTGAGCATAACCGGCGCCATTCTTTGCGCATGGCCGGCGCCATTCCTTGGCGGCATTCGTCCGCCGCGAAGTAGGATCTGGATGACGAGAAGCCGCGCAATCCGGTGCCGCTAATTCCGCAAGCTTTCAGATGCAAGGATGACCGAAATACCGGAAGATTTATGCTTCGATTTCAATTAGATTCAATTCGTTCGAGGGGGGGGCCAAGCTGCAAAAGTAACGGAGTTACGATGAGCAGTTCGGCGGTTTTAGTTTTATCTGTTTCGATTCTAGGGGGGCTGTGCATAGCGGCCACGCCCATTCAGAAAACGGGGGATTGTCTTCCCTTTACGCGTTACACCGCCCCGGCGGGCGATCATTGGAATCAGTTTCCAGTGCAGCCCAACCCGGCCAGTGAATTCCCGGTCAACACCATTCAAAATCCGCTCACGCCGGCGCAATCAATCAACTGCTTGGAGGTTACTTCAGGCCTGAAGGCCCAGTTGTGGGCCTCGGAGGAAATGCCCGGTGGGATCGCCTATCTCCAGGATATCGCTTTCGACGAACGCGGCCGGGTTTGGGCCGTGGAGCCCAAGAGTTATCCCAATATCATCCGGCCCGCGAACAACAGCGTGACGGATCAGAAATTCGTCGGAGGCATGGATCGGATCGTGATCCTGGAAGACGCCGATGGCGATGGGGTGATGGACAAATTCAAGGTGTTCCGCGACGGCCTGAATCTGCCGCAAAGCATCGAAGTTGTGAATGGCGGCGTGGTGGTGGCGATGGCGCCTTACATCGCGTACTTCCCCAACCAGAATGATACCGCCGGCCCGGCGCAGATCCTTTTCAACGGGTTGGGAGGGAATCGGGACTATGATACGCATGGCGGCATCAACAGCCTCATGTACGGATTGGACAATTGGATCTACGGGCATTCGGGATACAACAACTGCGACGTGGGCACGGTGAATTGCGGCCACGGCGCCGTCTGGCGGTTCCGCCATACCGCCTTGGGCCACGCGAAAACGGAATTCCAGGTTTGGGACGCGGGCGCGGCCAACGCCCACGGCATCGGCCAGATGGAGGACGGGCAGATTTTCCAATCCAGCGCCACTGGGAGCCCGCATATCCTGCATGCCGCGCTGCAGGGAGGAACCGCGGCGGACATCCGCACCGCCAATGGAAACGGAAATCCCACCAATGTCTTTTATCCCATCACCGGGGATCGATACATCTGGGATTGGGGAACCAACAACAAGAACAACCAGGGTTGGATCGCCTCCGGTACCACCGCGGTATCAGGCATGCAATTCTACACCGCCCGCCTGCTCCCGAAGAAGTTCTGGAACCGCTTCGCGATCACGTGCGAAGGCGCCAGCAAGCTGTGCAATCAGGACAGTCTCGTGGTAAGCGGCAACGGCACGATCTCGGGGAGCTCATGGAAAGCGATCCGGCTTCCCGGTCCGCAGCGTTCCAATTTCGTGGCCGGTACGGATGCCTGGTTCTCGCCCCTCCTCACCAAGACCGGTCCTGACGGAGCGATGTGGGTATTGGATTGGTACAGCTACCTGTTCCTCCATAATCCCGCGAATCCCTTGGGCGCGGGCGGCGCCTGGGACAACACGTTGCGCAACAAGACGCGGAGCCGTATCTACCGCATCGTGCCAGCGGATGGGAAAACCTCACCGGTCCTCAACCTCTCGACCGCCAGCGTCGCGCAACTGGTCGAGGCGCTCGGGAACGACAACTTCTTCTGGCGCCTCCAGGCCCAGCGTCTCTTGATCGGAAAAGGGTACACCGCCGAACTCGGCGACCTGTTGGAAAACATCCTGGTGAACGACAAGAGCGTCGACGCGGTGGACAACAATCCGCGCGTCGTCCACGCCCTGTGGACCCTCTCCGGCCTGGGCCGGTTCGACATGGCTTCGGATACGGCCCGCTGGAATCCGATCCTGAGCCGCCTGTTGCTGCATCCCGCCACTGGAGCCCGCCGCAACGTCCTGCGCGCCATGCCCAGGACCCCCGCTTCCGCCAAGGCCATCAGCGATCGATGCCTCGTCAACGATGGCCAGGGACATGTACGTCTCCAGGCTCTGGTCGCGCTTTCCGAAATCCAGTCCAAGCCGGCCAACCTGACCGCCATTTGGACGAGTTACAAGGACATCGATACCATGGCCGTGCACGCCTTCAATGGCGCCGGCATCGCAACGGCGGCCTCCATGCCCTGCTCTCCCAAATTGGATCCGGCGGTAACGGAGTTGTCACGGACCGGCGCGGTCCAGCCGCGGAGCGACCTGAAAATCATGGCCGTCAACGGCGGTCTGCGGCTCATTCCCACCGGCCGTTTGCCCGATGGCGAACTCCTCGTTTCCGATGTGCGTGGAAGGGCGGTTTTCCGTTCGCGGTATTCCGCGGAAGCGGGCTCGTGGTCAAGCGCGGAGGCGCGGCTCTCGACGGATGTCGTTTACCTTTGGCGGTTTAGCGGGGCGGAAGGAACCCTCCTGCGCGGTCGCGTCACGCCTTTGTCGGGATTGTAAGGCTCCGGTCAGGACGCTATGGGGCTTTTCGGGTCAGGGCGCGCAAGGCATTGATGCGTTCCAGGCCGCCCATGGCGAATAGACCGGCGTGTTCCCGTACGGATGACATCCATGTCGCACTGTCATCCGCGTCGATCAGATGTTCTCCGTGAAGAAACAGCAAGGGTGCTTGGCTTCCGAGCGCGTCCAGGTACTTCGTCCAGGTGTCCTCGAAAGCCGCCGCTAGAGGACGCGGGGCGAAGTCCCCAGAGTCCGGAGCAAGCCCCAAATGCAGGACCAGCGCGTCGCAGCCGGCTTCCGCGAACGCGGAGGCTTCCTGGGGCCGGGATACGAATCCCACGGTGAAGAATCCCTCATCGCGGGCCCGGCGAAGGCAATCGATCTCCCGGTCCATTCCCAAGCCCGAGCTTTCCAGGTCGCTTCGGAATAATCCGTCCGTCAAACCGATGGTGGGATAATTCGCGATACCCTCCAAACCGGCCTTGCGCCAGGCCGGAAACGCCGAGGCGTGCAGCAGAAAAGGGTCGGTACCGCAAACCCCCATCGCCACCGGGCATGGGGCGCAGCGGGAGGGAAGCTGCGGGAAACCCAGGGCCGCGGCTTCGTTGGCATTGCCCATGGGTTCCAGGGCCCCAAGCATGCCGGTTTCACCGGGGGAATGCCGGGAGGGAAATCCGGGATGGAACACGATGAGATCCGGCGCCAAGGCCAGGCAGCCTTCGGCTTCGGATGCGGAAGCGCAGGCCGCCACGAATAGGGTTTCACCGCGTTGGAATTTATCGCGCCAGTATTTCACGCGAGGAGAGGTCGGCATCAGGTCCTGCGCTTTTCCGGGACGATGCCAACCATCTCCCGCAATGCGAGCAGGGCGGCATCGGCGAATGCGGGATCGTTGATGTGGAAAGGCGCGCGCAGCAAACGCCTGTGAGGCGCGCGCCGGAAATGGCGTTCCAAAGAAGCGAACAACGCTTCATCCGCTTCCGGATCGAAGAACGGTTTTCCCGGCGCGTCCAGGGCCGAGATGCCGCCGACCGGCAGAATCATGGTGCAAGGGCCTCGTCCCAGGTTCAGGCGCTCCGCGATGTGCCGACCGAACGTTTCATTCTCTTCGGGGTTGGTACGCATGAGCGTGACAAAGGGCGTGTGCGGATAGAGGAGACGTTGGCGAAACCGTTCGGGCACGCCCGCCATGGGGCCGAAGTTGACCATGTCCAATGCGCCTACGCTTATCACCGCCGGCAGATGGTATCTGGCCACGGCATCGAAACGTTCCGGCACCGCGGGGAAAATGCCGCCCAACAACGCGTCGGTGACTTCGGTAGTGGTCATGTCCATGACGGCGCGAAAGCATCCCTTGGCGGCCATCTCTTCCATCGCCGCCCCTCCGGTGCCGACCGCGTGGAAGACCACGCCTTCCCAGCCTTCCGCATGCAGGCCCGCGCGTATATGATCGACGCAAGGGGTGGTGACTCCGAACATGGTCATGCCGATCGCAGGGGCCGAGGGAACGGCCGGCGCGGAGCTTCTGGCCATGCCGGCCGCCGCGTAAGCCGCATTGCGGAGGACTTGCCGCGAGACGAAATTCAGACCCGCGATGTCGGAAACCGGGAAGATCATATGGAGGTCGGACGTGCCGACATAGGCCCGGGTATCTCCGCTCGCCAACGTGGAGATCAGCAGCTTGGCGGTTCCCAGGGGAAGGGATCGCAACGCCGGGGAAATCAGGGACGTTCCCTCGCTGCCGCCCATTCCGATCGCGGCCTGCAACTTGCCCGAGGCGCATTCCGCCAACAGGAACCGGGTCAATGCGATGCCCATGGCGTCGATGGCCGCCTCACGGGAAGGAGCCTCGAGGACGGACGAGCGCCCGGCGGGATGCCAATCCGCCACTTGCTTCCGGTCCACGTCGGGAACGATCTGCGGGGCGCCGCTCAGGCTCACGTCCACTTTGACCGCCTCCGCGCCGGCTTCACGGACGGCCTCCGCCAGGAAGTCCAATTCATGTCCCTTGCTGTCCAAAGTGGCGATGGCATATACCTTCGGAATCATGGCTGCTCCAGCCACGCATACAGCGTCTTGCGCGTCACGCCCAGCGCGGCCGCGGCACGGCTTTTGTTTCCCCCATGCTCTGCCAGGGCGCGCCTGGCGGCCTCGCTCCGTTTCCTGGAACCGGCCTCGGGAGGGATTTGCATCGGGGGACGGTCCAATCCCTCTTCCGGGTTCGGGATGGAATGGGCCTGAGGTAACGGCATTCGCGACTGAGCGGTTCCGGGAGCCGTGCCCGGCGCGAACTCCTTTCCTTCCAGGACCAGGCTGTCTTCGAGCAAGGCGGCCTGCGTAAGCACATGCTGCAGTTCCCGGACGTTTCCAGGCCAGAAATGGCGGCGCAGGCGCTCCAGGAAACGCGGCGTAACACCGGCGAGACGCCGGCCGAGTTGCACTTCCAGACGGGCCAGGGTGTCCTCAATCAGGATCGGCAAATCCTCCAAACGATCGCGCAGCGGCGGAACCAGCAAGGTAATGTTGTTGAGACGGTGGTAGAGATCCGCCCGGAAGCGCCCCTCTTCCACGAGCCGTTGCAACGGTTGATTGGATGCGGCCACAATGCGCACGTCCAAGGGAATAGGGATGTCCCCGCCCACGCGCGTGATTTCGCGTTGTTGCAAAGCCCTAAGCAAGGCCACTTGGCCGTGCGCGGAAAGGTCCGCCACTTCATCCAGAAAAAGGGTGCCATGCTGGGCCAATTCGAATTTGCCCAGACGTTTCCGATCCGCTCCCGTGAAGGAACCTTTTTCGTGGCCGAACAATTCGCTTTCCAGCAGGCCGTCGGGAATCGCTCCGCAATTCACGGTGACGAAAGGGCGCCCGGCCCGGCGATTGTGTTGATGAAGTTGGATGGCCACCAATTCCTTGCCAGCCCCCGACTCGCCTTCCACGTATACGCTCACGTCGAAAGGCGCCACCCGGCGGATGGTCCGGAATAATTTCTGCATGGCCGGACTCCTGCCCAGGATAGGGCCGAGGCCGGGCGCGTCAAATATGCCCGTTGCGCCCTCCTTGCCCGAGGTATGCCCGGCCCGTTCCTGCAAGGATTTCAGCATGACGCTTTTGAACCGGCGGACCGTACTGTCCAGTATGCTGCCCACGGGGAGGCGCTCGAATACCGATCCCCCCGCGAATCCGTCCAGCGGGCAGTGGCGGAGAAGCTCCTCCAAATCGTCCGGCTCCGTGATGGTGCCGCCGAAACCGAGGCAAGTCGGCTTATGGGATCCGGACCGGGCGGCATCCATCATCGCCCGCAAGGCGCTTTGATTCAGTTGCAGCATGTCCCGCATGGAATGGACTTCATCGGGCCTGCGCGTGAGGCCGAGATGGAGGATAAGCACATCGATCCCGGCATCGGCGAAGGCGCGTGATTCTTCGGGAGTGAAAACGAAACCATAGGTGCGGAAGCCCGCGTCCCGCGAATGCTTCAGCATCGCCAATTCGCTTGCGGTTCCTTTTCCGGATCGTTCCCGGATCGCCCGCAAGGCCCCATCGAGAAATCCCACCGCGGGCCAATTGCAGATTCCATGAACCCCCAAGGTCCGATACTCCGCAAGCATTTGGGGAAGGGGTGGGCCGGGATCTCCGGCCTGCGCGCCGGCGACCACGGGCACGTTGCCGGCCACGGGAAGAATATGGTTTTTAAGCAGCAGCTGGGTTTGCGAGTTCGCATTGCCGAAGGGCAGGAACGACGGCAAGGAGCCATGGCCTCGGCTCCGATAGAGACCCGCATTGAGCGCGAACAGCAAGTCGGCACCCGCGTCGCGGGCGCTGCGGGCAACCTGCCCGGATCCGGCCACGACCGCCAAGACGGGTCGGGTGTTTCCTTTTGTGTACTCGGTAACCATGGATGGATACAGATTATACACCCGGCACAAGTTTTGTGCTCGCCGATTCACCCGATCCGCTGCCAGGTTCATTGGCGCTGTTTGATGGAGAATCCCGATAGCAGCCGGAAAGCGGTAAAACGGTCAATCGATAAAGGGGGAGGATAATCGGCACGGGCGCGTTCGTCGAGGTGGGGCTCAAGCGAACATGTGGAAGAGAATTGCCCGTGCCGATTTGCGGGTTGACTCAATCGATTGGGTCCATCCGATCCGGATGTCTATCAGTTTAAGCAAAAGCCGTACCGGATGATCAGACCCAAGAATGGTTTTCTTTTCGAGGGAATTCCCGGTTCGAGCCAGCATCCATGAAACGGGTATGTATACCGGTAAACAATCGGCAGCTTGGATAGGAAGGAGTGGAGAGCCTTAGCCCTTTCCCATCCGGTTTGCCCGCGCGCTGGAATCCTTGCGGAAGCTTCTGGGGCCCGCTCCGAGGTTTTTGCGGAATACCTTGGAGAAATAAAGCGGATCCGCAAATCCCACGTCCTGGCTGATTTCCTTTACCGAGCGCATGGTGCCGATCAGCAGCTCCTGCGCTTTCCAGATCCGCAGGTTCTCGAGGTAACGTAGAGGTGACATGCCCGTGGTTTGGCGGAAAAGATGGGCGAAACGCGAAACCGAAAGGTGGCACTCCTCGGCCAATAGGTCCGCGTTCAGATCCTTGGCGAAGTTCTTGAGCATATACGCCACGGCATGATCGATCCGTTCATCCCGGGCGGAACCGCTGGAGAACGGGTTCAGCGTGTCGCACCATAGGAGGGCCTCTTCCAAGGCGTTGGCGCAGAAGGCGGGGCGGTTGCCGTGGGGGGAGCAATACAGCGCCAGGCACCTTTCCACCGATTGACGTACCCGCCGCCGCGTCGCAACATCGGATAGCGAGAATCCCAGCACGCCGGCGCCGCGTACGGGCCAATGCAAGAGCGAGACCGAGTGCCCGCGGGGATTGAAATAAATCCAATGGTGGATCCAGCGGGCGGCGTCGGGAGCATGGCCGTAGTCGTGCGGGACATGGGGCGGGAACAGCAGAACATCGCCCTCTCCCACGGCGAACTGCGCGGCCCCGGAATTCACCCGGCCCCGTCCCTTGATGGTAAGGTTGAGTACCCAATTATTGAGGCCGGTGGGACGCAGGGTCGGCCCATGGGCCTCGGGCGCATAGTGGCTGGTGCCGGCCACCAGGTCCGCGCCGAAACGGTTGCTGGCGTTTTGCATGTAGCAGGATTATACATGTTTTCAGCAGAAGCCGCCGCTGTTTTTTCTTTTCGCCCTCCGTATCTTGACCACATCGAGCCGGGCGCCCGTTGCGCCGGGGGCCGTATGGGAGGACGAATGCGATTATTGGATGTGCATCGGCAGAAGGTGGAGGTGTTCCTAAAGGTTTGCCACAAGTTGAGCCAACTGATGTACGTGACCGGCCACGGTGGGAACGCCGCCTGGAAGCTGGGTCCGGATCTGATGCTGATTACCCCGACGCAGATGAATAAAGGCGACATCACGGCGGAGGATTTGGTATTCCTCGACATGGCCGGCAACAAGCTGGAGGGCACGAAGCGGCCCACCGGGGAAACCCCCATGTACATCAACTTCTTCAAGAGCCGGCCCGACGTGAATTCGGTCGTGCATTGCCATCCGCCCTACACCAACGCCTTCGCGATCACGCGGGGCGCAAACCTGTTGATGCGTCCCATCTTTCCGGAAACCACCACCGAGGTGGGCCCGGTTCCCGTGGTCCCGTACGGGGAGCCGCTTACGCAACGCCTGGCCAATAATTTCAATCCGTTCCTGTCCAAATACAACGCCTTTCTGATGGAGAACCACGGCCTGGTGATCATGAGCCCATGGGACATCGACTGGTGCATGATGACCACGGAGTTGCTGGAGATGACTTCGGTGACGCTGACGGCCTCGGCCAATCTGGGCGAGATCCAGGAAATCTCCAAAGAGGACGTACGCAATCTCGACAACATCATGGCCAAGCGCGGGCTGCCGATCTTCGGGGCGCCGGGAGTGAACAAGTCCCTTGTGGATCTGTACTACCCGGAAGCGGCGTCATGAGTACGGCCCCCGTGATGACGCCTGCTGCGCGGATTTCCGAATCCTCTTCGCATGCAAGCTGGCTGGGCCTGGAAGGAAAGGTCGCCGTGGTCACCGGCGGAGCCTCCGGAATCGGGCGCGCCTGCGCCGAGAGCTTCGCCGCGAACGGAGCCACCGTGGTGATCGCCGACGTATCCCCGGAGTCGGGCGAGGCCGCGGCCGCCGAGGTCTCCCGCGCCACGGGATCCCTGGTCCGCTTCCAGAAGACGGACGTATCGAGCAGCGGGGCTGCCCAGGCATTGGTGGAATCAACGGTGGCGGCCTTCGGTCGCATGCATATCCTCGTCAATAACGCCGGCATCAATATTCCCAGGTTGCTTTTGGATCCTACCGGCGAAATGGAGCTGACGGAGGAAATCTGGGACCGCATGATGGATATCAACCTTAAGGGAGTATACCTCTGCGCGCAAGCGGCGGGGCGCGCCATGATCGCGAGCGGCGGCGGCGTCATCATCAACATGAGCTCGGAATCCGGCATGGAAGGGTCCGAGGGGCAGAGCGGCTATTCGGCCACCAAGGCAGCGTTGTACGGCCTCACGCGCTCTTGGGCCAAAGAGCTGGGCAGGCACGGCATCCGAGTGGTGGGAGTGGCTCCCGGAATCCTGGAGGCCACGAACCTCCGTAGCCCCCAGTACGAATCGTCCCTGGCCTATGCGCGCGGCATCACGGTGGATAAACTTCGCCAGGGTTACAGCGCCTCGTCCATCCCCCTTGGGCGGGCCGGGAAACTCGGCGAGGTCGCCGATCTGGTGACGTATCTCGCTTCCGAAAGAGCGAGTTATGTCCACGGAACAGTCATCAATATTTCGGGAGGGAAGTCGCGTGGTTAACCCGCTCAGGAGAACGCCCCGGTCATCGGGAGGGGGCTTTGTAGATGTCAGCGACCCCTCAACCAGGTCCCGTCAGCGCCGGAAATTCCAGTCCACGCTAAAGAAACTGGAACTGCGATTGGACGATTTCGACCCCGCCGTGCGCTCCGAGACCATGGAGAAATTGAAGCTTCTGGAAGTGCCGGGAGAGGACCTCCAGGGAAGAGTCAATATGCATATGCATACTTTCTTTTCCTACCATGCGGCGGGTTGGTCTCCCTCCCGTTTCGCCTGGGAGGTGCGCAAAACGGGGCTGTGGTCGGCCGGCATCATCGACTTCGATGGCGTCGATGGAATCCAGGAGTTCCTGAAGGCCGCCGAGTCCCTATGCATCCGCGCGACAGCGGGCATCGAGGTCCGCACATTCCTGCACGAGTTCGCGGATGTGGAGATCGATTCTCCGGGCGAGAACGGCGTGCACTACATCATGGGCTCGGGATTGGTCAAGCTGCCGGCCACCGGGACCACCGAGGCCGGGTACCTTGCGAAGCTGCGCGGCATCTCGGACCAACGCTCCCGCGCCATCGTGGAACGCATCAACGCGGCCTTACCCGTCATCGCCGTGGACTATGATCAGGTCGTCCGTTCCCGCACGCCCGGCGGCTATGCGAGCGAACGCCATCTGACATCGGCCTACCTCGAAAAGGCCGATGCCGTATTTCCCGACCTGGAAAAACTCGCCGACTTCTGGGCCGGGCTGCTGGACCGGCCTCGTGCAGGCGTCTTGGCTCTGCTGCCGCTTCGAGCGGCATTAGCGGAAGCGGTGCGCAGCAAGCTGATGAAAAAAGGCGGCATCGGCTACCTGCAGCCTGATTCGGTGAGCTTCCCTCCGACCGGAGAGGTGTACGCGTGGATGAAGAGCTGCGGCGCGATCCCGACGGATTCCTGGTTGGACGGAACGTCCGCAGGGGAAGCGCGCGCGCGCGAACTCCTGGAGTGCAACCGCAGCCTGGGCGCCAGGGCCCTGAATCTGATTCCCGATCGCAATTGGAACGTCAAGGATCCCGTGGACAAGCGGCGCAAATTGGAAAATCTGGCCCGCGTGGTTTCGCTGGCGTCTGAATGGCACATGCCATTGAATATCGGCACCGAGGGCAACAAAGCGGGATTGCCTTTCGCCGATGATTTGGTTTGCCCGGAGTTGGTGCCCTTCAAATCCGGCTTCCTGGAGGGAGCCAAAATCCTGGTGGGCCATGCCGTACTGGCCCGCTTTGCCGACTACGATTATTGCGGATCCGCGGCCGAGGGCGATTTCGGCGGCGATATCCGATCCAAGAACGAATTCTTCGCTTCCGTGGGAAGTCTGCCTCCCGTGAACGCCGTCCTGGCGCGCCAATTGCGCGACCTGGGTCCGGCGTCCGCGCTCGCCGCGCTGCGGGCCTCGTCGCGCCGGGGCGTTTGGACAACCGTCAACCCGCTTTTCTAACACACCATCCAAGGACAATGCCCGTATGCTCGCAGCCATGTTGAATTCACCTGGGCACCTTACCCTCGAAAATGTGGAGGTGCCGCCTCTGCAACCAGGAGACGTGCTCTTGAAAGTGGATGCCTGCGCCCTGTGCGGCACGGATAAGCGTGTCCTGACGGGCGAGAAACCCGTCAGCGTGCCCATCATCGGGCATGAGATCTCGGGAAGGGTAACTTCCGTGGGACGGGACGCCGACGCCCCGGCTTTCCTGGGCAA
>OBEQ011366789.1_pt1 | contig 49071 bp, 42 predicted proteins | sample 1670901 | NCBI WGS metagenome assembly OBEQ01 (sample SAMEA104232315, study PRJEB22302) | groundwater metagenome | biome: forest; feature: aquifer; material: groundwater | place: USA | collected 2011-08-07 | depth 5.4 m
AAGCGCTTGATCAAGTTGCGCAACCGAAAGGAGGAGACGATGGCACTGAAAGAGTTCGCCGGAGTGTACTATGAAGAAGCCTTAGACGAGAAGACGCGCCAGTTGGTCGCCATGGCGGCGATGGCCGCGGCCGGCTGCACCTCATGAGTGGGAGCACGCTTCGCGGCCGCGAAGCAAGCAGGCGCGAGCACGGCGGAGCTCATGGAGGCGCTCTACCTGGCCATGCGCGCCTCGGCCAGGGGCACCTGGACCACTATCAAGAACGGTATCGAAGGGATTGACCACGAGGTCAAAGCAACGCGGGCGCAATACGAGGCCGAAGGCGCCGCTGCTCAGAGGTAAGGAGCCATAAGTAGCTTACTCAGGGCGAACGTGATCGTAAAGGCGACCAAGAGCGAGAGGCGGGTGCTGGAGGCTCTCTGCCGACGAGTGATCGCCTGCCGACGGTGTCCGCGCCTGGTGCGGCACCGAGAGCGGATAGCCCGTGAGAAGGTGCGGCGCTACCGTGATTGGGAGTACTGGGGGCGGCCGCTGCCGGGCTTTGGTGATCCGGCTGCGCGGCTGCTGGTGGTCGGGCTGGCCCCCGCCGCCCACGGTGGCAACAGGACTGGCCGGATCTTCACCGGCGACCGGAGCGGCGACTTCCTCTATCGAGCCCTTTATCGAGCGGGCTTCGCCAACCAGCCCATCTCGACCGATCGTGGCGATGGTCTGCGTCTCACTGACTGCTACATTACCGCGTCGGTGCGCTGTGCGCCGCCCGGTAACAGGCCGACCCCTGCCGAGCTGCGCCGCTGTCGCCCGTTTCTCCTGGCGGAGCTGGACCTGCTGCACAATGTGCGGGTCATCGTAGCCCTCGGCCAGATCGCCTTCCGCGTCTGTCTGGAGGCCTTGGAGGCCCGCGGGTTGCAGCTCCCGACCCCGAGACCCTGCTTTGGACATGGGCAAGTCGTGCCCCTGAATGGTCGACTTGTCCTGCTCGCGTCCTATCATCCGAGTCAGCAAAATACTCAAACCGGCAGATTGACTGACGCGATGTTCCAGCGGATCTTTCACATCGCGAAGCGGCATCTGGACGCCCCTCCGCGCCGAACGCCCGCCAAGCCGCGCCGGAGAGGTTTAGCCGAGATGGCATGAGGAGCGCCTCATGAGTGGTGGGCGGCGGGGCATCCTCCTGGACTTCGATCATACCCTCTTCGATACCGATCGCTTCTTCTGGGTCGATCTGAAGTCTGCCTTCGCCCGATTCGGGGTCCCGGATGACGCCTGGGAAAAGAGCTACGAGGCGATCTGGCCTTCCGGGTATTCCCTGGTGAAACATCTTGATGAGCTGTTCAGGACTGGCGCAATCGCCGGCCCCGAATCCAGAATGACGATGCTGGCCGCCCTGGATGCCGCATTCTCCGACCTCCGCCCATATCTCTTTCCTGATGTGCTGGCCTTTCTGGAAGCCGCACACCACCGCGGGTTCGATCTGATCCTCCTCTCCTTCGGCGACCCCGCCTGGCAGAGCTACAAGGTCCGGGCCTCCGGGCTTGCCCCGCACTTCCAGAAAATCGTGTACACGGCTGAGCAGGAGGGCAAGGCAGAGTTGCTCGATGATCTCGTCCCGCGCTACGGAGAGCTTCATGCCGTCGATAACAATCCCGTCGACCTGGATTCGATGAAAACTTGCGCCCCCCACCTCCACACCCATCTTATCTGTCGGGTGGACCCCTCGGCGATAGACGGAACAGATCCGACAGCTCGCGATCGGTTCCGTGAAGCCGTGAGGTATCTCACCATCCCCTCTCGCCTGCCCCATCACCGCTGCTTCAGCCTCGACGAGGTCTCCCTATAATGGGCGACCTGATCACTGCCTCGGCCCCCACACGCATCGACTTCGCCGGCGGAACGCTGGACATCCCGCCCCTGCACCTCTTCCACCAGCCGGCAATCACCGTCAACGTCGCGATCGATCTTGTCGCGGAGGTTCACGTGCGGCCGCGCGCGGGGCGCGCGATCCGGCTATTTGCCATCGATCAACGGCGCCAACTCCTCTGGCCGTCGCGCGAGAACATCTCCTGGACGCGGGAACCGTTCTTAGAATTGGTCGCACGACTGATCCGATCATTTGCTCCAGACTCCGGCCTGGATGTCCGAACCAACTGCCAAGCTCCCGCCGGTGCTGGAACCGGGGGGTCGTCGGCCCTGGCAGTGGCCACGGTCGCCGCCCTGACCGCCGTCGCGGGACGCCGGCTGAATCGCACGACGCTCATCGAGCAGGCGAGGAGCATCGAGACCCAGGCAATCCATGTCCCTACTGGCTACCAGGACTACTACGCCGCGGCCTATGGCGGGGCCAGCGCCATCGAATACGGGTTGACCGGCATCCGCCGAACCCCGATCGCCCGAAAGGCGTTTCTGTTGCAGATCGAGCGACACCTGCTTCTCCTCTACCTCGGCAAGCCCCGATTTTCGGGAGCCAATAACTGGGATCTGTTCAAGCGGCACATCGAGAGGGACCGGAAGACCTTCGCGCTCTTTGAGGCGTTGAAGGAGAACGCCCTCTCCATGCGGAACGCCTTCCTCCGGCAGGACCTGGCCAGCATCGCGGATCTTCTCAACCGGGACTGGGAGATACGGCGCCGATCCCTCCCGACGATGAGCAATCAGGCCATTGACCGATTAATACGCGCCCTCCGCCGTGCGGGTGCGCTTGGCGCACGGGTCTGCGGCGCAGGCGGTGGCGGGTGCCTTGCCCTCCTCATCGAGCCCACTGCAAGGGCACGGCTGACCGCCCTGGCAGAAAGGGCTGGCGCGAAGACCCTGCCCTGTGCCATCAATACGCGAGGCCTTGTCGTCCGCCACCATAGAGAGTAACGGCCCGAATGCCTCGCCTTGGCCATCCGCTGTTAGGAGATTGATCTAGAGGAAAGAACATGGGGAAGCGAGATCGAGGCGCGGTGCCAAAGCTTCGCCAGCCCGGACCGGCCCGCGATCGACGTGGCATCATTAAGCTGGTCCCGAAGCTTCGGAAAATCAAGCCGCCCAAACCATCAAAGGAAAGATAGTTATTCGCTCGGGCTCGCCAGCCGGTCTGATCCAATCAGCGTTTGCCAATCGGGGCTTGACGGGCCACGCCAAAAACGATAGGTTTGTGAGGCTTTCAGAGGGATACGTAGCGTCGGCGGCGTCATCGTTTCTCATTCTCACAACCGGCAGGGTGTACCTTGAATTCAAGTCATGAGTTGTCAGGCCGACAGGTTGTGCTGGTGGTGGGCGGCGCGGTCGCCGGCTCCGAAGCCGTCGCCCAGTTCAGCCAACAGGGCATCTTGACGATCGCCATGGAGCAGAGCGCGAGGCCGTACGGCAAGATCGAGGATGGCCTTCCCCGTTGGCATGTCAAGCTGCGGAGGCAGGAGTACGACAAGATCAACGCGAAATTGGACCACCCCAATGTTCGCTACGTACCCTTGACAAAACTCGGCCGCGACATCGCCCTGGAGGAGATCCTGGGGTGGGGATTGAATGCCGTCTGTCTCGCAATTGGCGCCTGGCGGGACCGGCCGCTCCCGATTCCCGGGATCGACGCCTATATCGATCGCGGCTTCTACTATCAGAATCCATTCGTCTACTGGTTCAACCACTATGAGGAGCCGGACTACAACGGCCCAAAGTACGAGGCCCCGGATGGGACGATTGTCGTGGGCGGAGGTCTCGCCTCGCTCGACGTGGTAAAGATCCTCCAGCTCGAGGCTGTGGGGCGCGCCCTGAAGGCCAAGGGATTGCCAGGTGAGATGCCCGAATTGGAGAACAAGGGAATCAAGCGATCCATGGGGGCGCTGGGAGTCACGATGGCCGACCTTGGGGTCAAGGGGTGCACCCTCTACTATCGCCGCCGCGTCGAGGATATGCCGCTCGCCGAGCCGCCGGACAATCCCACGCCTGAGCAGATAGCGAAAATCGGGATGGTCCGCCGAAAGCTCCTCCAAAATTTCCTGGACAAGTACCTTTTTACCGTTATGGAGCGGCACGCCCCGATTGAGTTGATCGCCGAGGGCGACCGGCTGGCTGGCCTGAAGTTCGCCGAGACCGAGATCAAAGACGGCAAGGCTGTCATCAGGCCTGGCAGCGAGAAAGAGGTGCGGGCGCCCCTGGTCATCAGTTCCGTCGGAAGCATCCCCGAACCGCTCCAGGGAATTGAGATGAAGGGAGAGCTGTACCGGATCAAGGACGAGAACACCGGGGAGGTCGAGGGGCTACCGGGAGTGTTCGCCCTCGGGAATGCCGTGACCGGGAAGGGTAATATCCTTGTCTCTTTGAAACATGGCCGACTGGTGGCCCAGCATGTCCTCAAGTACCTGGGCGGCCACCCCGCCCTGCTGCCCACGAAGGTCGCCGCCATCGAGGCGAAAATCAAAGCGTTGCAGGAAAAGGTTGGCTTCTCGGGCAACTACAGGGAATGGATCGCGAAGGTGGAGGCGCCCGTTTGACGTGCAAACATCTCCGACACCCTCTTAGCGCGGCCAAGACTCTCTCCGAGCCGCCGACCTCGGCTTGCTTTGATTGCGGTGCCGTGGTTCCGATCACTGAGGCGTGGCACAGCAGCCGAAATCCCCAGATCGCTCTCTGTGAGACCTGTTTCCGCCGGCGCGAACTTGGCCGAACAGCGCGTGGCCGCAAGCGGAAGGGACCCTCGGCATCGAACTGAACGGCCCCCCTCATCTCATCACACCAGATGCTCCCCCGAAATGGCCGAGACCCACGGTATGCCTGCAGCATACGATTGGCGGAACTTCCCGGCTTATCCCCCAGGTGCAAGGAGGTCGATGGTCCGCCGAACCATGTCGCTCGCCGCGCCGCGAGGAGGCATCAGGATCGGGAGAGTGGCCCCAGCCGATCGAAACCGATCGAGCTGTGCGTTGCAGGCGGCACGGTCTCCGGTAAGGCTGAGCGCCTCCAACATGGCATCGCTCACCTCCTCGGCCGCCCCTGCGCGATCGCCCCGCTTCCAGGCCGCCTGAATCGCCCCGGCTTCCAGACCAAACCCGGACCGCTGCATGAGATTGAAATAGAAGGTCCCCATCCCGCCGATGTAGTACGCCAGATGGCGTCTGACGAGGCGGCGCCCCATCTCTGGATCGCCCGAGAGGCAAGCCAGGACGTACGGCGCGACTTCGACCGCAGCCGGATCGCGGCCTCCAGCTTTAGCTCCTGCGGCAACCTCTCCGCCCATCCAGGTCAAGCCACTCGGAGAGCAATAAATCGGAAGCCACCCGTCGGCCACCTCGCCCGTCAGTTGAAGGTTCTTGGGACCAATCGAGGCGATATAGATCGGGATGCGAGGGCGCGGCGGGGTGAAGCCAAGCCGGAACCGCTGGACCTGAAAGATCTCTCCGCTGTGGGTAACCCGATCGCCCGCGAGCGCCAGCCGGATAACCTCGATCGTCTCGCGAGTCCGCTGCAGGGGTCGCTCGAAAAGAACCCCGTGCCAGTCCTGGATCACAACCGGACCGCTTATCCCGAGGCCCAGAATGAACCGTCCGCCTGACAGCTCGTCGAGCGAGGCCGCCGTCATCGCCAGCAGGGCGGGTGTCCGGCTCCAGACCGGGAGGATCCCGGTCCCCAGCTTGATCCGGCGCGTTTGCACGGCCAGCTCCGTCAGCGTCGTGATGGCATCGTAGCCCCACGACTCAGGGACGAGGACCACCTCATAGCCCCGTTCCTCCGCGAGCCTCGCCAGCTCGACCAACTCCGCCCGCGAAAGCCCTTCTCCCAGTTGAAGCGTTATGCCCAAGCGTCTCATCGTCTCTGTTGACTGGTCTCCGGACAGGTCCTTCGACGCTTCAAAGCCGTTCGGGCTGAGCTTGTCGAAGCCCAGGTTTCAGGTCCCTCTATCCCACACGCTCCAGAAGGTGTCAAGGAAAAGTCAGGACGATCCGTTCACTTTTCTCTTGCGTCCGCCCCACACCTTCGATACGGTATGCCTACACAAGAAAGGAGGTGATCCAGTGCGCATACCCTTAGCGATCTGGACATGTGAGGTGATTGTAACGTAGGCGTGTCCTCCTCACCGGATTGGCTGCCTATGGGTTCCGCCTACGGAATTCCAGCAGTCACCGAGCCCCGAAGCCCCTGCCCTTGTCCAGCGGGGCCCCGCACACAGGCGGGGAAGCGCTTCGGGGCTTTTATTTTGATCTCCCCTCTCCCCGTTTGGGGAGAGGGCGGGGGTGAGGGGACGCCAGGCTGGCAGACTACAATGAAAGGAGCAGGCCATTTTTGAGATGCCTGACAACGGAGGCAACTCTGGCGGCATGCGGGTCGTGGGTGACCATGAGGATCGACTTGCCGAAGTCGCGGTTCCGTCAGCCGGGGATGGCGAGGACCTCTTGCAACGATTTTGGCCTCGCAACCTCCGGTCGGTCCGTCGGCGAGCAAGAAGGCTGGACCGCCCACACCTAGGCGGGCGGTTACGGCGTCGGGTCGCTCATCAGGAAACCTCCGCACACCTCGGCTTGACCGCCCGGATGAAGGCGCTTCGGTATTTGCCGTCGGCTTTGGCCAGCATGCCGTCCAGGCTCAGCCCCTGGCGCTCGATCTCTTCCACGAGGGATGGGAAGCTCTCGAGCGTCTGGCGGGCGTCAGAGGCTCGGTAGACCCGCGTGGTCTCGATTTCGATCGCTTCGAAACCTGCTTGGGCGAGTAGTGCCCGGTATTCGTCTTCCTCCAGCGCTCCGGCCAGGCAGCCAGTCCACGCCTCCATGCTCTTCCGGACCAGCCCTGGGACCTTGCCCTTGACGACGATGTCGGAGACCGCCAGGCGACCGCCAGGCTTCAGGAGCCGAAACGCCTCGGCAAATACTCGTGGCTTGTGGGCCGACAGGTTGATGACGCAGTTGGAGATGATGACGTCCACGGAGGCGTCCGGAAGGGGGATGGCCTCGATTTCTCCTTTGAGGAACTCCGCATTCTGGACTCCGGCCTTCGCCTGGTGCTCCCGAGCGAGGGCGAGCATGTCGTCGGACGCGTCAAGGCCGTAGGCCTTCCCCGAAGGGGCCACGCGCTTTGCCGAGAGGAGCACGTCGATTCCGCCCCCCGAGCCCAGGTCCAGCACAACCTCTCCCGGCTTGAGCTCGGCCAGCGCCACGGGGTTCCCGCAGCCGAGCGAGGCCCTCACCGCGTCCTCCGGGATGCCCTCCAGCTCGAGGGGCTGGTAGAGATTCCCACTGATCGTCTCGCAGGACGGCCTGCCTGCGGCGCTGGGACTGCAGCATGAGGCTTTTCCTGCCTCCCTGATCTGCCTGGCCACCTCCCCGTATTTCTCCATCACCCTCGCCTTGATGCTCCCCGGGTCCATCGCGCCCTCCCCATCGCCTAGCAGCAGGCTGTCAGCAGCCTGACTAAGTCCGAGACCATCTCCCGCCTCACGGAATAGTAGACGTACCGCTCTTCTTTCCGGCTCTGGATCAACCCTGCCCGCCGCAGCACGTCCAGGTGGTGGGACAGGGTGGGGCCCGGCACGTCCAGCGCCTCCTGGATCTGCCCCGCAGGCACCTCGCGACGCGCCCGCACCAGGAAGAAGAAGACCTGGAGGCGGGTGAGGTGCGCGAGGGCCTTGAATGCCTCGATGTGGGACTTGCTCGCCTCGAGCCTGCCCAGCGGAAGCTTGGTTGTTTTCATACTTCGAAATATATCGAATTATCGAATTAATGTCAAGGACATTTGTCGCCCTAGATGAAGGACACCTGCAAATGCTCCGCCACTTCAGCCTTGCTCATGCGCCTATCCAACGGCTGCTGCCCCAACGCCTGACCGAGACGCTCGCGCTCTCTCCATGGCCCCCTCCTTTCGTGACCAGGAGGTAGCCCCGTGTGCAACAGTTGAGAGGTCAAAGAACCGCGACGAATTGAATATCCTAGAGCGCGACCGGGGGCGAAAATGGATGCTGAGTCACGGAACCTGAGGTATGATGATGGAATGGATGGCGAATATAATACGCGACGCGGAAGGTCGGCGCAGAAATCGGGTGAGGCTAGCCTCGAGGGGCAACCCTACTTCGAGGAGCCGGTGCGCCTGCCGATCGAGGATGCGCTCGACCTGCACGCCTTTGCGCCGAAGGAGGTCCCTTCGGTGGTCGAGGAGTACCTCGAGCAGTGCCGGCAAGCCGGGATGTCCGAGGTGCGACTGATTCACGGGAAGGGAATGGGCGCGCAGCGGGCTATTGTCCGGCGGCTCCTGAAGAGCCACCCTGTCGTCGTCTCCTTCGTCGATGCCCCGCCCCAGGCCGGGGGGTGGGGAGCAACGCTTGTCCAACTGAAGCCGCCTGATAGTTAACGGAGGCTCTCGCAGAAGCGGGCGAAAAGCGTCCGGGCACGCCTATTCAGCGTATTGATCCGCTGTGGGAGCTGCTCAATGATCGCTTCGGGGCGGATGTACTCCTTCACCCCCTCAAGTTCCTCCTTGAAGGTCGCCACCCACTCCCTCACCATCTGGCCGGTCACTTCCAGGTGAAACAGCAGACCGTAGACATTTCGACCGATCGAGAAGGCCTGGCACTGATACAGCTCCGAACCGGCCAGGTTGACCGCCCCAGGCGGCGTCTCGAAATACTCCCCATGCCACTGGAATACCTCGATCGTCTCCGGGAACTCCCGGAACAGCCGATCGTGCTGCGCCGCCATCGTGAGCCGCACCGGGTCCCAGCCGATCTCCTTGCGCGATCCACGGCGGATCGTTCCACCGGCCGCCTTTGCGACGAGCTGCGAGCCGAGGCAGATACCCAGCGTGGGGAAGTCACGGGCCAGGGCCTCTTTCAGGAGGCGATCCTCGGTCTTTAGCCAGGGGTAGTCTGCCTCGTCGTTGACGCTCATCGGCCCGCCCATGACCAGCAGCCCCGAATACTGCGACAGGTCGTCCGGCGCCCGATCACCCACGTACACCCTCACCGTTTCGACGGGACGCTTCTGCTCACCGAGCAGGTCCAGAAAGATGCCTGGCGTCTCGCACGCGATGTGCTGGAAGATCAGAAGCGGTTTCATTAGAAGACCGCCCGTTCAGGTGACAGGTGTCCCGTTCGGAACCGATCAAGGCTGAGGGCCGAGATGTCGATCGTTGAGGTCCTGCCGTCCAGGATCAGCTCGGCCATCAGGTTGCCGACCGCGGGCGCGTGCATGAAGCCGTGGCCGGAGAAGCCGGCGGCGACGAAGAACCCCTCGATCTCCGGAACGGGACCGACGATGGCCAGCTCATCCGGCGTCATTTCCCGAAGGCCGGCCCAACCTCGCTGGATCCGGGCAGCCTCTAGTGCCGGGAGTCTGTAGGTCACGGCGCTGATCAGCCGGGAAAGTTGGGACCAGTCGAGGCGCTCGTCACAGCCTCGCCGGTCGCCGTGATCGCCGCCCCCCAGCAAGATGCTTCCGTTCCGCTCGACATGAATGTAGGTCCCACTTCGCAGATCGACGGTCAGCGGGATCGGGCCGGACAGCTCTGCGAGTGGCTCGGCCACGAAGACCTGGCGGTGGTGCGGCTCGACGGGAATCTCGACCCCTGCCATCAGGCCAACATCCCTCGCGTGGATTCCGGCGGCATTGACGACGGCGTGGGCAGCGATCGCTTCCCCAGCCTTCACAGTGACTCCGCGCGCCCGGCCGTCCTCTACGAGGATTCCGGTGACCTCGTGCCCCTCGAGAATCCGCACGCCCAATCGGCGCGCCTGCCTGGCAAACGCCTGAACGACCGCATGCGGGTCGGCGATGCCATCGCGTCCACAGAAGGACGCGCCGAGTAAGTCGTCGAGCCGCAATCCCGGGACCAGGCGGCTCGCCTGTTCAGGCGTCAGGAGTTCCACGGGGATGCCGAGCCGCTTTTGGCGCGACGCGCTCTCCTGCACCCACGCCCAGTCCTCCTCTGACGAGACCAGGAAGAGGTAGCCGACCTGGCGGAAGTCGGCCGAAGATCCCATCTCCCCCTCGAACCGTTCGAAGCGCTTCAGGCTCTCCTGCGAGAGTCGGATGTTGACCTCTCTGGAAAATTGCTGGCGAATCCCGCCTGTCGCCTTGGCCGTCGCCCCCTGGCCGATCTCACCTCGCTCCAGGACGCAGACCTCACCGCGCCCACGCGCCGCCAGGTGATAGGCGATGCTGAGGCCGACGACCCCTCCCCCGATAACCACAATCTCTGCACAACGTGCCATCGCCCCGATTATAGATGAAACCCCTGGCCTCGTGCCAAGCGTTTCGCGGGCCCCGCGGAACTGCCTGCACGCGAGCGGAAATCGATTGCTGATGGGGAAGAACATGCTACTATTGGGTCGCAAGGGGATGTAAGGGGGAGGAAAAGACGTTATGGTGCTTCTACCGGTGAAGGGGGCACTCATTCACTACCACGAGATCGCCCTCAAAGGGAAAAACCGGGGCTTCTTTCTGAAGCAGCTCGCCGCCAATCTCCGGATGGCGTCGCGCGACCTCGAGGTCGGTCCTCTCCGCAGGCCCACCGGCCGGTTCTATCTGGAAATGCGGGGTGGCACCCCCTGGGAGGCGCTCCGGGAACGGCTGAGCCGGGTCTTCGGCATCGCGAACTTCGCCGCTGCCTCCAGGGTGGTACCCGACTTGGAATTGCTCGCGAAAAGCATTGAGGCCGAAGTCTCTGGTCGCCGATTCGACAGCTTCGCCGTTGCGGCCCGCCGCGCATTCAAAAGCTTTCCGCATACCTCGCAGGAGATCAATCAGATGATCGGCGCGAGGCTGAAGCTGGCCTCAGGCGCGAAGGTCGATTTGAGCAACCCCGACCTGACTGTCTACATCGAGGTGCTACCGAATGAGGCGTTCTTCTATTTTGAGAAGATGCGGGGGCCTGGCGGCCTTCCAGTGGGGGTCAGCGGGACTGTCGTCTGCTTATTGTCGGGGGGCATCGATTCGCCGGTCGCGGCCTACCGGATGATGAAGCGAGGCTGTCGGGTCATCTTCGTTCACTTCCATAGCCAGCCGTTCGCCGACCGGACTTCGGAAGAAAAAGCCATAGACCTTGCGCAACTCCTCACCCGCTACCAGTTTGCCTCTCGCCTCTACCTCGTTCCGTTCGGCAAAACCCAGCAGGAGGTAGTCGCTGGGGTAACTGGCCGCTTCAGGGTACTCGTCTATCGACGGCTGATGCTGCGGATCGCCGAGGAGATCGCGCGAAAGGAGGGGGCCCAAGCCCTCGTTACTGGCGAAAGCCTGGGCCAGGTGTCATCGCAAACCCTGGAAAACATTGTCGCCATCGAAGAAGCGGCGACGCTCCCGATCCTCCGCCCCCTGGTCGGCATGGACAAGGAAGAGATCACCGAACAGGCACAGAAGATCGGGACCTATGACATCTCTATCATCCCCGACCAGGACTGCTGCTCGATGTTCGCGCCGAGGCAGGTGGTGACCCGCGCCACCAATGAGGAGATCAGCCTTGCCGAGCGCGCCCTTGACCTCGAACCGCTCGTCCAGGGGGCACTCTCCGCGGCGCGCCTCGTCGAGTTATCGTCTCCCGCCTGACTTCTATTCCCAGCCAGGTTCTCGTCATATCCGAGGCAGCCTACTTCGCCGTCACCTTACATGGCGGATTTGGGATTGAGCGAATAAACGCAATGACATCCCAGATCTCCTTGTCGCTGAGCTGGCTTCCGAACGCTACCATAAGCGGGCTCAACCCCGCTGCTGCCCCGCCCTCTTTGATAACCTTGAACAGTTCTGCGTCGGATTTTTTGCTCATGACCGCGCAGTCGGTATAGTTCCGTGGTTTGGGGTTCAGAGCCACCGCTGCTGGCCCGTCCCCTATCCCGGATTCCCCATGGCATGCGGAGCAGCGCATGTTCTCCACGTACTTCTGCTTCCCCAACTTGGGGTCGCCTTTCGCCGCCCACGCGTCTGTCCACACACCAACACAGCTCATGAACAAAGCAGCCGACAGGATCGCTCGAATGGCAGGTTTTTTCATGGCTGACTCCTCCTCTGAAATCCTTCCTGACTGGTGGATACCATTCCATCTGTGAACAGCGACACGTTCCTTGTGGCTCTCTTCCCCAGGCCCTTGCCTCTTCTGCCAGTGCCGCCACTGGGCTCAGTGCGGTCCCTCCCACCGCATCCCTTCTCGGGCCGGGCTTGGACTTGCCCGTATGCCAACCAGACGGAGAGATCATCGTAGCGAGGGAGAGAGGAATTCGTCACCGCGTCAATGACCATTCTTGAAAGAAGGTCTTCCACTCCCACACACCTTTTCCGACTATCACTTGGACGAACAGGTTCGGTGATTTATTCGACCACTCTCAAAGAAATACTCACAACGCCGCATGCTAGCTCATCTTTCATCAGGGGTCAACCCACTTCAGCCTTGTGGCGCCGCCGGACACCTCGGACGATGATCACCTCCAATGCGGCAGCTAACACGGCTGCCAACGGAGGGTATACGAAGCTCTTTTTAGAGGCGGGCTCCTGGAGGATCAGGTAATACCAGGCGGAGACCGACATCTTGTTCCCGGACTCTCCGTTCCCCCCATCCCAGGCGAGGAATGCGATCGGCACGAACCGCCCGCGCTCAAATCCTGGCGCTCCGATTTGGTTGGAAGCTAACGGCCGCGTGATGAGGAGTTGATACTGTCCTTCCTGGTAGACCGCCGCCCCGGCCACTCCAAGCGGCCCTCCGGCAGGCAGGACCTGCCCCTGCCCCAAACCGGTCGCGGTCAGCTCCTCGACACGCTCCGCATTTGATCGCCAGCGAATCAGATAGGCCGTATGGCGCGAGTCGCCCATGAGGAAATAGGGCCGTTCATTACCCTCAGGCGGTTTCGCCGGAAGTTGGAGTGCCAGGGCATCGGGAGGCATCTGCTCACCAGGCGCAGGCTTGCTGAAGGTCGGGTCATCCCATGAGATAAGAAAGGCAATCCCTTTGTCGTTATAGGCCGCTCTCACAGATACCATCTCTATTGATGGGGTGAAGTTTCTCGGGTCAACGATCACCTGACCGACCAACGGAAAGTTTACCGGGCGGATCTGCTGCCAGAATGGATCGGCGGGCGTCGTCGGGAGGTCACCTCTCTTCAGCTTGGCTGCCAGGACGGTGCCGTAGTTCGGCCGGTCGGGTCCAAGCGAAGCGACGTAGTTACTCACATGCCAGCTCTGCTCGGCGTCAATCGAGTCGGCATACGACGGCATCGGTGTTCCGGCAATACCGGTGTTGAATCGCGTGTAGATCGCTTTCACCGAGTGGCCGCCGCGAAAGTTCCACGGCGTCGTCAGATTGGCTGGACGGCTCCGGTTTCCCCACTCGTCCTTCAACGTGGGCGCTGAGAGGCCATCGCCTCTGCCCTCCTTCCCATGGCAGGTGAAACACTCCAGGTCCTGGTAGAGTTGGCGGCCCTTGTCCAGGCTCTCCTTTGAAGAGGCAATCTCCTTGCCCACCTCGATCGGCTTCCCTGTCGATTCGTTCTTGAAGCGGTCCGAGAAGCCTTTGATGTACTGGACCACGGCGCGCCGCTCCCGTTCCGACAAATTATTCCAGGCCGGCATCGAGCTCCCCGGCATTCCTTCGGTGACAATCTTGAAGAGGTCGTCATCCGTGGGGAGTCTCCCACTAGGAGTCGAGCGGACCTTGTAGAGGCCACGGGTGAAATCGCGTGGGCGGGGATCGAGGAACGGCGCGGCGACCCCATCGCCCTTCCCGTCAAGACCGTGGCAGAAGGCGCACCACTTTTCGTAGACCTGCTTCCCTAGCTCTAGCTCGGCCTGCTGAGCCCATGCATCTGAAGAAAGTGCGAGGTACTTCGTCTGCCGGACTCTTTCTTTTGTTTCTCCTGTGCCCAGGGAGGCAACTGTGCGGCGTTCATTGGCCGCTTCCCACCGCCGCGGCTGGACGCCCGCCGCCTCATACAGGAACAGAATGACCTTCCATATCTCCTCGTCTGTCAGCCGGTCGTCCCAGGCCGGCATTGCCGAGTCCCAGGGGGTCGATTCTTTCGGCAGGCCGGGCCCCCCCTTCGCAATTCGCCAGAAGAGATACGACTCCTGAAGCATGGCGATCGTGCCTGGATCGGTAAAATTGGCCGGCGGCGGGTTGAAGCCGTGAGCGAAGTGGCCTTTTCCGTCAAGTTGGTCGCCGTGGCAGTAGACGCAGTTCTTGGAGTAGATCTCCCCACCTTCGCGCACGTACCTCTGGAAGTTGGCCAAGTCCTTCCTAAGGGGATTCTCGAGCCCCTGGATGTCGATGGTCTTTCCACGAAAGGAGATGGAGGCCGGGGGGGCCGGATGCACGGCGCGCAGCTCCAGCGGGGCCTCGATCCTCGCCGCAGCTTGGGTGTAGGCGTAGTAGCCGATAAGGACCGGGAAGAGGGTCATGAGAGCAAGTCGAAGCGGTCGTTTCGAGTCATCAACCAGGGTGGACCGGATCGGCTGGAGGAAGGCACGCCAGGAGTCAGCGTCCGAGGAGACGTAGACCAAGACGGCGACGAGGACAATGGCCATGTACAAGGTCAGGACACTCCGGGGGACAGGCGGTCGGATTCCGAACCGGAAGGTCAGATACGACGCGAGGAGGACCAGGAGCACCTGAAATAGCTTGGATCGGAAGAGTCCCATTCTATTTTTTCGCCGTCGCCCCCTCGCCCTTTAGGGTGAGCAGGAACGACACGACGTCCAGGTATTCCTTGGCCGTCAGGCGTTGCCCAAAGTCCTTCGGCATCAGGCCGGGGGGAAAGCCCGCGACGGTTCCCATGCTAGCGGGGTCGAGGATCTTCGCCATGATGTACTCGGGGGGCTGAATCCTGGCGATCTGGGAAAGGTCAGGCCCGAGAGGGGAGGCCCCTATGGGGCCGGCCCTGTGACAGGCGATGCATGCCGCCTTCCCCATGAAGATCGCCTGCCCCGCCTTTGGATCGCCGGGGAGCTTGAGCTCTGCTGCCGGGGCAGCGCCACTGCCCGCGGGTGCCCCAGCAGTCTTGGGGATATCGTCCAGCTTCACGGTCACCGTCCCCCCCAACGATTCGAGGAACGCCACCACCGCCCAGATCTCAGAGCGGTTGAGGCCGATGGGGGGCTTATCCGCCTTCGGCATGATCGCGGGATAGCCCTCAACCAGGTAGGCCGCAGGATCAAGCAGCGATTCGACCAGGTAGGCCTTGGCACTCATCCCGGGCTTCCGCGTGGCGGCGCGACCCCCGACCCCGGCCAGGTCTGGCGCCCGAGTACCCTTCTGCCCGATCCGGTGGCAGATTTCGCAGGTCCCCTTACCCTTGAAGGTCTCCTCTCCCGCCTTGACAAGCTGTTCGGCGGTGACGTTCCCTCTCTCCAGGGACAGCTCCTCGGGCGGCTTGGACTGGATCTGCGGGATGGAGTTGGCGTAATAGGTATAGACGCCCATCACCATCAGCGCGAAGACTGAAACCTTGAGGGTGACCGGGACCCGCATCTCAGGAGCGGTCCTCTCCCTCGGCGAGGCTCAGGGCAGGTGAACTACCGACAACGACGGGGGTTAGGATGTGGGCTCCCTTGCCCTTCTCCCCAAGGCTTCCCAGCCAGAAGATGAACATGATCAGGGCAAGGAAGACCGTGGTGACCACCGTGATCACATTCGCGGCGTATCCGAGGGCAGGGGTCACGGCGTCAACGGAGGTGTCGCGCATGATCCCATAGACGTGCCAGTGCTGGCGAATCCCAGACCGGGCGAACCCCATGAGCCCCATGAGCCAGGTGAAGGTCACCGCGAGGAGGATCAACACATATTGCGAGCGCGGGGCAATCTGCCCCCAGCGAATGATGCCTGTGGATCGCGCCCCCTTAAACATCGGGATGTCGATGGCCATGATGGCAACAATGGCCCCCAGTACGGCAAGCACCTGATAGACCGAGAAGCCGATCCGCACGATCGACTCGACGAAATAGCCGTACACGCCATAAAAGGTCACGATGGCGGCTGCCAGTCCGAAGATTGCCCATTGGATGGCCATGCCGATGCCAGCCCATGGCTTAGTGGGGACCCGGTTGGCGCGGCGGTAGAGGAGGAACGAAAGGAAGGTGGTCAGGATCATCAGGTTGACGGCGGTGTTCTTTGCCGACATGACGCCCAGAAAGCCAAGCGCCGGGTGAAAGGTGCCACCCATGGCGCGGGTCTCCTGGAGCGTCACCACCATGCTCCTGGGGGTCGCCCAGACCATGAACCCTGCAGCGATGACCATGACCAGGTAGGGGATATACTTCCGGTAGCGTTCGGCCCCTGGGATCCGCTCCATCCCCAGCCAGAGGTAGTAGTTGGAGCCGATGAACAGGACGCCGATCAGAATGGCCTGCAGCACCCACAACCAGGACATGAAGCCGCCCATCATGGTGATGCCCATGGTCTGGTTGAAGCTGTAGATCTCACGCCCGAGGTAATACCCGGCAAAGGGCAGCACAAGGAGTGCCGAAATCGCGACGAAGTTCCCGATATACCCCATCCAGTCGTAGAGGGCCCGCTCTTCCTGGGTCTTGGCAGAGAGGAACCGGAAGGCGGCGTAGGCCGCCGCAATGGTCCCGCCAAATACTATATTACCAATGAGGCGGTGGATGTTAATCGGCATCCAGGTGTAGTTATTGATCGCCTGCCAGAGGCTCGTGAGGTTGCCGGCTTCATCCACGCCCCGTGGGCTCATCATGAAGGTGACCCAAGAGTTCGAGATCACCATGATCGCCGTCCCAAACAGGTTCGAGAGGATACCCAGGCCGAGGTGGATCCACTTTCGGCTTCCCGAGAGCCAGTCCCATCCGTAGTACCAGAGGTAGACGGTGAACGTCTCGAAGAAGAAGAGGATCGCGTAGACCCACATGGTGGGGTAGAAGATCCCCGTCATGTAGGCCCAGAACTTGGGGTAGTAGCCGATGAAGAGGAACAAGAGAAGGGCCCCCAGGAGGGCCGTGGTGGAGAAGGCGGCGAAGGCGAGCTTCACGAACTCGTGAGCCACCCAGTCATACCGAGGGTCCTTCGTCCGCATCCCCACGACCTCCACGATGACGGCGAAGATCGGGACCCCAAGGATGAAGGCGGCGAAGTTCAGGTGGATCTGCGCAATGGCCCAGACGGCAAGCCGGCTGCCGATCAGGGGAAAGGCGCGATAGGCGTCGGCGGCCTTCGCCGTCTCCTGCGCCAGGGCGGGTGCCGCGCCGAGGAGGATCAGGAGGGCCGCGCTTGTCCAGATCGCCGGAGCGAGCTGTCGAACGACAACCCCAGCTCGCAAGCTACCCTTTTCCCACTCGGACAACAAACGCATTCCCGCTGTCCTGTCCCGCAAAGGTAGATCCATCGGCAGATTGCCCCCAGTCACGGCCCCTGATCATATAGAAAACGTCTACTGAGTCAACCGAAAAGTACGCAGCACAGGACCCGCCTTACGGTCAGTCTCGAATAGATTCTCGAAGACCATATGGGTCCTCGTTCCTCTCACGGGACGTCCTCGCTGCCCATCAATGACGATTCCATCAGCACTCGGACACACGTTAACAGCTCGACTCGTGCTGCCGCTCTGCCTCTTCTCCTACAATTTGGGGCGGACTTTTTGGGCAAATGCCTCAAGGGTGGCCAGCACGCCCTCAAGGTCTTGGTCATTCACGGCCGGGTTGCCGTAGCAGGTGTCGAACATGAACCCCGTGACGCCCGCCTCCTTGTACTTGCCGATACCCTCCACGATCTGCTCTGGCGTCCCCACCAGGAGCGGGCGCGGTTCCTGGGCCTTGCCGTTCATAACAACCCGTAACGGGGCCCTGGCGATGACCTGAAGGTTGTTGGGATCACGACCCCGCGCCTTCGCTAAGGCCTTAAACTGCGCGGTACCGGCAGCGATATCCTCGACCGGTCGGTGAGATGGATGCCAGGCGTCGGCGAATTCGGCCGCCCGCTTCAGCGCGGCCGGGCTGCTCCCGCCGATCCAGATCGGCGGGTGAGGCTTTTGCAACGGTTTCGGCTCAGCCTTGATACCAGCGAACCGGAAGAACTTCCCTTCGAATTCCGGCTCTGCCTCCGTCCAGAGAGCGCGCATCACCCTCAGGGCCTCGTCGCTCCTGGCCCCCCGTTCTCTAAACGGAATGCCCAGTACCTGAAACTCCTCGGCAAGCCAGCCGACCGCTGCGCCGACGATCAGGCGACCGCCTGACAGGACATCGAGAGTGGCCAGCGCCTTGGCCATGAAGAGGGGATTGCGGTACGGCAGGATGATCACGCTTGTCCCCAGCCGGATTCGCCGCGTCTTCCCGGCAACGTAGGCCAGGGTGGTGAACGGTTCAAAGAAGACCTCGCCGAAACGGGGGATCGCGCTGTGGGGAACGACAATGTGATCGCTCACCCACACGGAATCGAATCCCAGCGCCTCTGCCTGCTGGGCAACCGTCACGATCGCCTCCGTGGACGCCACCTGGCGGAAATGGGGAAGACCCACCCCGAAGTGCATTGCCGCCTCCTCCCACACGATTCTTGTCAGATGCCCCAGGCCGCCGCTTGGGCTCATCGTGAGGCAGCCTCAGGTGATATGCCGCTATCCTACCACACGACTTACCTCAACGGAAATGGTCACAAACGGCGCTCGTAACTATGAGCCAGCACGGTCTCGAGAGAAGCCTAGCAGCCGATGAAAGGAAGATGGGCACCAGTCCGGGCATTTGACTGGACGATCTCCAATGGATTGCCTATAATGTACTTAATGAATGCCTGAGATGTTTTATGTCGCTTCCGAATGAAATCTGGCGGCAATCGCCAGGTGCAAGCAGGAGGAGAGATATGCGAGCCGTTAAGGGACTGATAACCGCAATCGTGGCCACGGCCATACTGATCACAGGCCTACTGCTAACCGCGCCGGCTGCAATCGCCGGCAACTTCGGAGCCGGACCTGCCACAGACCAAGTAATCCGCGAGGGGCAGGTTGTCGAGATCGGCGATACGACGATCACGATCCGCGAGTGGGCAGGCAAGTACACCTACCGCCTGAGCCCCACGGGGCGGCAGAGCTTGGAGGCGAACCATATCCGGCCTGGCGACAAGGTGCGCTTCAATGCCTGGGCCATCTGGGAAATCGCCTATTACTTCAGGAAGATGTGAGCGGGACGGGACGCTCGTCCACTGAGATCTGTGAGTCGTTATCAATCACCCGACCCCGAACTGCCGAGACCAATCCCCCTTTAGAAGTGCCCCCTGTTGCCAGGTTAACCTGAGCCCTAAGGTCCATCAGGTCCTGGGCAAAATAGTCCACCACTTCCTCACACCTCTGATACAATCCTCTCGTTCTTCTTCTTAGCCCCCCGGCTGCGCTTTCCGTGCCCAGACCACGAAGAGTGGATCGCCGCGCCCCACATCCGGCGACCGATCCTCAGCCACGGGGTCGGTCCAGCCGCCAGAGAGCCGGAAGTATGTCGTCACCAGGTCCAGATGCTGTCGATCGTCGGTTGCGAGCCAGAGTGCGATCGCCTTCGGCGGAAAACACCGGTTCGAAAAGGACACGATGAACGGCGCGCCAGGGCAAAGGACCCGCTGGACTTCACGGAAGACACAGATCGGGTGGGTCAGATACTGGATCGAGACCGCGCACAAGGCGCCCTCGAAGTTCGGGTTCTTTCCGTACGGAAAACGCCTCTTGCGATTCAGATCGTGCACCTGAAACTTGAAAAGCTGCGGGTTGTCCGCCATCTCGCCGGCATTCATCCCAAGGCCGATCACCCGGCCGGCCTTGAAGCCTTCCGGGAGATGGGTGCGCCAGCTACTCATCAGGTCGAGCAAGAGTCCGGCCTGGGGCAGCAGCTCGGCGTACACACGACCGAGAGTGGTGATGGCGCCGTCGTCAAGATGCACGACTTTGCGGGGGGTGCTGTAGAAGACGGCATCGTCACTCTCATCCTCTCGCGCAAAGCAGCCCAGCGGAAATGCACGCTCATCCTCGCAGCCCCTTTCGCGTTTCCCTGCTTCGATCGGGTCCATGTTGGACATTCTACCGAAGGGGGGGGTCGGAGCGGAAGAGGATTTTCTTGGCGTTCCGACGTCCTGTCGCCGCGCCGTCCGGCTGGCATCCCTATTCCCATCGTGATATACTCCGCAAGCACATTACACCCTGGAGAATCCCCCGCATGAACTACAAAGCCTACTCGATCTCCTGGAATCTGACCCAGCGGTGCAACCTCCTCTGTGCCCACTGTTACATGAGCGCCTTCTCCAGGGCTGACGCCTCGCAGGAGCTGACGACCAAGGAGTGCCGCCAGGTCATCGATGAGATCGCCCAGGTCAACCCGAACCTCTTCTTGATCCTCACAGGCGGTGAGCCGCTGCTCAGGAAAGACCTCTTCGACATCGCCGCCTACGCCGCCGAGAAGGGATTTACCGTCGTCCTTGGGACAAACGGTGTCCTCCTCCGTGACAAGCAGGCCCGCCTGATGCGGCAGCACGGCATCCAGGGAGCCAGCATCAGCCTCGACTCCACTGACCCGGCCAAGCACGACGCCTTCCGGCACTTGCCCGGCGCCTATCAGGGTGCGATCCGCGCCACCGAGGCGCTGCGGGTCGAGGGGCTGGACTTCTCCATCCACACCAGTGTGACCAGTTGGAATGTGACAGAGATCCCGGCCATGATCGACCTCGCTAGGTCGCTCGACGCGCGCGTCCTCAACCTGTTCTTCCTGGTCAGGACCGGGCGAGGCCACGACATGACCGACATCACGCCCGATCAGTACGAGGATCTCCTCGTCTACCTGGCCCGCGTTCAGGGCGTCGGAAACGGTGAAGGGCGTAAGCCAGTCGAGGCGTCCTCCATCTTCGATCGGCCGGAAGACCCCTGGTCGGTCCCGGCGGGTCGATCGGGGGATCTGATCATCCGAGCCAAGTGCGCCCCCCACTTCCGCCGAATTATCTATACGCTTGATCCCACCTCGCCGTTGCTGAAGAACTACGCCCACGGGAGCTGCCCGGCTGGTAAACACTACTGTCGAATCATGCCGGAAGGGGATATCACCCCATGCCCCTACATGCCGGTTTCAGCAGGAAACCTCCGCCGCCAGTCTTTCTCGGCTATCTGGGAAGGGGCCTCGGTCCTCAACGACCTCCGCATTCCGCAACTTGGCGGTCGGTGCGGGGTCTGCGAGTTCTCCAGAATCTGCGGAGGCTGCCGCTGCCGGGCTTACGCCACCTACGGCGACTATCTGGCCGAAGACCCGGGGTGTAGCTATCAGCCGGGTCGGTTCGGCGGACAGATGATTACGCTCTCGGAGGAGCAGACCTTTGGACTTGAGGCCCGCCTGACGCTCCAGTGGAGCGACGCGGCCAAGGAGCGATTAAGCCGCCTCCCCGCTTTTGCTCGAGGGATGGTGATCACAGGGGCGGAGCGGTATGCGGCCGAGCAGGGGATCGCTGTCATCACCCCAGAGGTGTTACAGGCGGTCCGGGAGCGGGCTGAGGCCCGCTTCGGCCGCAGCTTCAAGTTCACCGAGTTCAAGCGATAATCAGCCCCCCTCACCCGAATCCTCTCCCCTCAACCTCACCTTCTCCCCGCTGGGGAGAAGGCCGGGATGAGGAGGTGAGGGTCGTTACGGCAATATCACGAGCACAGCCTCATGAAAGCGATGCTGCTCCCCAAGCCGCGGCCGATCGACCAGCACCCGCTCGAATTGGTCGATCTGGCGCCGCCGATCGCTGGCCCCGGCGAACTTCGCCTCCGGGTCGAGGCCTGCGGCATCTGCCGAACTGACCTGCACATCATCGAAGGGGACCTATCGCTCCCCAAGCTCCCTGTGATCCCCGGGCATCAGATCGTCGGAGTGGTGGACCAGGTTGGGGATGGGGTGACTCGCTTCCGGGAAGGCGACCGGCTCGGCATCCCCTGGCTCTTTTCGACCTGCGGTCAGTGCAGCTTCTGTCAGCGAAACCAGGAAAACCTCTGCGACGCGGCACGCTTCACCGGCTACCATGTGGACGGTGGGTATGCTGAGTTCGTCGTGGCGCCAGAGCACTTCGCTCACCCGCTGCCGTCGCGATTTTCGCCTGCACAGGCTTCACCGCTCCTGTGCGCAGGCGTCATCGGGTTCCGTGCCCTCCGCCAAAGCAAGGTGAGGCCCGGCCAGCGCCTGGGGCTCTATGGGTTCGGCGGCTCAGCGCACATCGCTATCCAAATCGCGATCCACTGGGGGTGCGAGGTCTACGTCTTCACCAGGAGCGAAGAGCATCGTGCCCTTGCGCGACAGTTGGGCGCCCACTGGACGGGCCGGGCAGAAGACAGTCCCCCGAACCGACTCGACAGCGCGGTCATATTCGCGCCCGTCGGAAGGCTGGTCCTCGAAGCGCTCAGGGTCCTCGCAAAAGGAGGCACCGTAGCCCTCGCCGGGATCACCATGAGCCCGATCCCGGAGCTTGACTACGCGCTGCTCTATCATGAACGGTCCATCGTGAGCGTAGCCAACAGCACCAGACAGGATGTCCTCGACCTGTTGCAACTGGCGGCAGACCTCCCGATTCGAACGGAGGTCCAAACGTTCCCGCTCGAAGAGGCGAATCACGCCCTCAGGCTCCTCAAGCAAAGCCAGTTTCGTGGCGCCGGCGTCCTGACGACTCATAGCACCCCCACTGCGCCTGATCTATAGCTTCCCTCAAGCCCGGGATATCCCCCCGACTCCTCCTTAAAGACTGTCGAAGGGGCATCCCCGTTTGACTGCGATCCTAAAAGGAACTGAGCCTTTTTTTCTAATAAGCAATTAGTCTACAGACTTAAGCCAATTTTATACAATTTTCAGTGTTTTTTTCTCTAATCTCATTTAGGATCAGGGGGCATGGATGAAAACCGGTTAAATATAGAAATACACCGTGACACGAAGGAACCTGTGCACTTACAGATACAGCGTGGCATCCGACTCGCTCTTTCCACCGGGACCTTACGCCCGCTGGATCAGCTACCCCCAGTCAGATTGCTAGCCGCCCAGCTTGGAGTGAACCGGCTGACTGTCCTGAAGGCTCTCTCGGCCCTGCAGAGGTGCGGGGCGATTATCGGACGGCGGGGCCGCGGCTACACGGTCGCCGACAACCCTCTCCAGAAGTTAAAGGGGACCTCAGAATGGCCGCCGTCCAGACGGCTCGATCCGCTCCTCCTTGGCGACGATATCGAACCGACACGAGCCGGCAAAGCGGAGACGTCCTCCGAGGTGCTGAGCGCGGTCAAACAGCCGGCTAGTTTCCTCTCGTTTGCAGCCGGCTCCCCAGCCCCTGAATTCTACCCCCGGGCCGAGTTAAAGCGCCTCGCCGCCAGAGCGATCGGGACGAGCAGGCCCTGGTCGTTCGGATATGCCGCGCCGGAAGGGCTACCTGAACTCCGGGAGCGGCTTTTGGAACGGCTCCAACTCCGGGGGATTGATCTGACCGGGCAGGAGCTTCTGATCACCTCCGGCGCACAGCAGGCGCTCGACCTGCTCGCCCGCTCCATGCCGCGCCGATGGGGGATCGTCCTCGCCGAAAGCCCCACCTACTTCGGCGGCCTGGCCGCCTTCGAGCGGAGCGGGTTTGCCGTGCACGGTATCCCCCTTGATGGCAACGGCGTCAACCTGGACTCTTTGGAGCGCCGCTTACGGCGAACGGCATATGACCTCCTGTACCTGATCCCAACCTTCCACAACCCCACCGGACTCACGACCGGCGAAGCGCGCCGCCAGGAGCTGCTCCGGCTCGCCGCATCGCACAATCTCCTGGTCGTAGAAGACGACCCGTTCAGCGAGATTCGCTTCATTGGAAAGCCGGTGAGGTCGCTCATGCAGCTCCGAGGCGCCACGAAGGTTCTCCAGATCGGGTCTTTCTCGAAATCGTTGATGCCAGCCCTCCGACTGGGGTGGGCCCTCGGACCCCCAGAGGTCATCGGCCCCATGAAGGCGGCGAAGGCCGCGGATGACATCTGCTCCTCGACGCTTTCCCAACTGCTGGTGGCGCACTACTTGGCATTCGGCGTCTACGACCGCCATCTCCGGAAGATTCGACGCGAGTACCGGAAACGGTGCAAGGCAATGGTGACGGCAATTTCGCGCCATTTCCCGGTTGAGGTTCGGCACACGGTGCCAAAGGGCGGGCTTTACCTTTGGGTCGAGCTGCCGGAACGTGTGAACGCTGTCAATTTGTTGCTGTTGGCCAGGCGGGCCGGCGTTGATTACATGGCGGGGCCACTGTTCTTCCCTGGCGGACGACGCGGAACCAACTGCCTTCGGCTCAACTTCTCACTGCATGGGGTTGGGGAGATCGATCGGTGTCAGCATCGGTGATATACGTCCCCAAAACAGCGGAATAAGGTGTCCCTCCAGCTGAGCCATCAGGCTACTCTACTGGGATCACCCATGAACCCAGGAGGGGACCGATGCTCAGGAAGGAGGACTGGATGGTGATCCAAGCACAGGTTGAATGCGGCGTGTACCAGAAGGATCTCGCGGCAGCCCTTGGTATCCACCCCAGGACGGTGCGCCGGGCGCTGGAGCGAGGCGGAGCCCCATCGGGCACGCGACGGGGGGCGCGAAAGAGCAAGTTGGATGCGTTGAAGCCGGAGATCGACCACTTGCTCCACGAGGGGGTCTGGAACGCGGTGGTGATCCTGCGCGAGCTCGAGGCCAAGGGCTACCGAGGCGAGATCACCCTCGTCCGGGACTATGTCCGCCCCAAGCGGGCCCTCCGGAAGAGTCGGGCGACCGTCCGCTTCGAGACGGCGCCTGGTGCGCAGCTGCAGAACGACTGGGCGGAAGTCTGGACCCAGATCGCCGGTGAGGGGCGGAAGGTCTATTGTTCGGTGAATACCCTGGGGGACCTCCCGCCGATTTCACTTCTGGGCCACCGACCGGATGGATGCAGAGCACACCTACGAGGGGCTCATCCGGGCCTTCGAGCACGTCGGCGGGGTGACCCGGGAGGTGCTGGTCGACAACCAGAAGGCCCTCGTGATCACCCACCGGATCGGGGCCCAGGTGCGGTTTCACGCGCGGTTCCTCGATCTCGCCGGCCACTACGGCTTCCGCCCCCGAGCCTGCCAGCCGTACCGGGCCCGGACGAAGGGGAAGGATGAACGGATGGTCGGCTATATCAAGCATCACTTCTTCCAACGGTACCGGTCCTTCGAGAGCCTGACGCATCTCAACCAGCTCGCCGAGCAGTGGCTCGCCGAGGAGGCCGACCGGCGGGTGCACGGGACGGTGCACGAGGTGGTCGCCGACCGCTTCGCGCGGGAGGCGCCCCACCTCTCGCCGTTGCCAAGGGTCCGCTACGACACGTCGTATCGGGAGCGACGCGGGGTCTCCTGGGACGGGTACATTGATGTCCGCGGGAATCGCGCCAGCGTCCCCGACCATCTTCGAGGTTCCCCGGTCGCGATCCGGATCAGCCTCGAGGGGCGGCTGTCGGTCTACGCCGACGAGGTGACCGTGGCCGAGCACCGGCTCCGCTCCGTTCGGGACGGCTGGGCCATCGACCCAGCCCATCACGACCGCCTGTGGCGGGAGACCCTGCACGTCGAGCGCCGAGATCTCGCCGTCTACGAGGAGGTGCTCCAATGCCACTCGTAGGCCTCCTCGAGAAGATGCGGATGGGGCATCTCGCCTCCCAGCTGGAGACCGTCTGTGAGCAGGCGGCCAAACGGGATCTCGCCTACAAGGCGTGCCTCACCGAGGCCCTCGCGACCGAGTGGACGGGACGCCATCTCAAGGGCGTCGAGGCCCGGTTGGCCCTCGCCCGCTTCCCCTGGGTCAAGACCCTCGACCAGTTCGACTTCACCTTCCAGCCCAGCCTGGACCGCAAGGTCGTGCGCGAGCTGGCTGGGCTCAGTTTCGTCGAGCGGGCCGAGAACGTCATCCTGCTCGGGCCGCCCGGAGTCGGCAAGACCCACTTGGCGATCGCCCTGGGGGTGAAAGCCGCGGAAGCGGGCCATCGAGTCCTCTTCCTGACGCTGGAGACGCTCCTGACTCGCCTGGCCCGGGCCCGGATGGAGAACCGGCTCGAACGGCAGCTGCAGCAGTTCGTGGCCCCCCGGGTCCTCATCCTCGACGAGATGGGCGCCCTCCCCATGACCCGGGAGGAGGCGAGTCTCTTCTTCCGTCTCCTCAGCCGGCGCTACGAGAAGGCCAGCCTCATCCTCACCTCCAACAAGAGCTTCGTCGACTGGGGTGAGATCTTCAACGACCAGGTCCTGGCCACCGCCATTCTTGACCGGCTGCTGCACCATGCCACCACGTTGAACATCAAAGGCGAGAGCTACCGCCTCAAGGAGAAGCGGAAGGCCGGGCTCCTCAGTAGCGCCCCCGGACCCAAGGAGGTGACCCCGACGACAAACTGAGGCATCCCTGAAGCGGCGAACCCTAGACAACCCAACAACCCCGATGAAAAAGGGACATCTTACAATCCTGAACAGGGGACAAACAAGAATCCTGTTGACATCGGGGAATGCAAATCCTCGGAGAGCTGTTTCACAGGGCCCTAGCGAGCTAATAGACTGCTCTAAATGGTCGGGTGGCATGATCCACGGGCTTCTGCTTGACTTTGCAAGGGTCGTCATCTACGTCATTTCAACCCGCATTGAGCGCCGTCCTCTCGGGCAAGCTTGGAGCAAAAATCCTACTGGGCACCCTACGAATACCGCACCAATAGTGATGGGGGAACTCTACCGGGAGATTAGGCTTGGGCCTCTGTCAGGAAGTGAGATGAGTATAGAGATGACAAGGCGTTATGGGCCTTCACCGGAAGAGGAGGAGGCGGGCGGCATCGTCCAGCGCAGAGGCCGCAACGAGGGCACAGAGATCCTCGAGGTCCTGGCGGTAGGCCCGGAGTGCTGCCCGCTGCTCGGCCGGGAGGTGTTCAGGGGCTTTCCACCAGAGAGAGCGCGTGACCTTGAGCCCCTCCACCTCCCGTGATTCGCGGTGGCAGTGTAGAGGGGCAAAGCACCACGGCCGCCCGGCCGGATGGGAGTCCAGCGATTCACTGGCAGGGCCGGCCTCGTCAGTCGACACCTTTTTGTTGAGTCGCCCCAGTTTTTCACTGTCCCTGTCTACTATTCAAGGGGGGCAGTGTAGCAGCAGGGTCAAAACCGCCCTGAAGCGTACCAGCGGCTTGAAGCCCTTCGAGAACTACGGGAACGATCATCTCCTCGTGGCTGGAAAGCTGGGGCTACCCGGGCGATGTTGAAGAAGGCCGCTTTTGGAATAGCATCCACCTAGAATCCCCTCCATCTTGAAAGGCAATCAGCTTCCAACCCACTGAGTCCGGGGTAGTCAGGAATGTTTGAGCAAGCGGGTCTACTTGAAGGGTTGATAAAAGATTTTCGTCAACATAAAAAAGTGTAATACCACGCTTGCCCAAGAAGATCTCTAGCGGCACACCTGTGGGCCTTTCGGTTAAGATCGTATAGTCGAATGCCTTACATAAGCCGCGTCCGATATAGTTACACAGTTCTTGATTATAGCTACCCTTCAAAAACACTGTGTCGCCCCGTGCTATGATGTCTCCGAATGGAGCCAGTCTCCGATAAAGTTGGAGAAGGGGCCGCGGTCGAACGTTAGGAGAGACAGCATAGTAACTGGGGATAACGAGCAACATCACAACCATGACAACCGACATCAAACCAGACAGTTGATTGAGAGCACGCCACTGGTGAGCAATCACAAAAACGCTCATACCGATGGCAGCCATCAGGAATATACTTAGGCCGTACAGATATTCAGGTCGTGGTCGTTCAATGGGGATTACCACCAGAGACATCGCAACAACCGAAAGCATTGCCAGCCACCCCAATGCGCGATCTTGTAGCCAGTGTGTCCACCAGTACTGACGTTCTCGATAGAGCAAGAATAGCCCGGCAATGAGAGTACTTCCAACGACAATGCTGAGGACAAGTGCGATTGATGACCTCAGCTTCACGGGTGCAAAGTCAGGCGTTACCGTACCCGAAGTGGCATTGAAGAGTGCAACCTGAACTCCATTTAGTGTTAAGCTAGTATTCCATAAAAAGTGTTCTACCATCGCCGCTGGGTTTTTTCGTATGGCCTCGGGAAGAGAGATCATTGGTCTGCCGAACTGTTCAGTCATGAGACCATAGCATTCGAGCCAGGGGCTCTTATTCCACTCTGGATAACGCTGTTGGTAGCTAAATGCATAAACCTGGCATATGTTATGGGTATGCTTTTCCTTGAAATGGGCTAAGAGTGCTGGAAATTGAACGGAGTCAATCCCATTCTTAGTTGACAATGTGAAGCGGCCTCCCATGGGTCTCACGCCACGCTCTCGCGCCGTTGGGTGCTCGAGGCGATCTCCCGCTGCAGCGCGGCCCGCAGGAGCAGCAGGTGCCGGTAGCCCTTGATCCGGCGCAGGCACGGCTCAATGGTCAGCAGCGCACTCGCCACCCAGCGCTGCTTCTGGTCGGAGCTCCGCCACCGATCGACCTTGTCGGTGTACCCCCCGACCTGCGCGAGGAGCGACTCCAGGCAGTTCGTGGTCTTCAGGCTGATGCCGAGGGGCCCGAACAGCCCCAGCCGGTGCAGGGTGAGGGTCTCCTCCAGACCTTCGTCCAGGCTCCTGACCGCCGACTCGTTGACCAGTGTCAACTCCCTGCGGAGCCGCAGCAGGGCCGCCTTCGCCTCGGCGTAGGTCGGCCGCTCGTAAGCGGCCTGGAGCTTCTGCCGCCAGACGGGCTGCTGACCCTTCGGCAAGTACCGGATGACATTCTCGCGCTTGTGCCACTGGCAGCGCTGCACGAGGGCCTGGGCCCCGAAGACGGTCTGGATCGCCTTGCGCAGGCCCTTGGCCCCATCGAGGACCACGAGGAGCCCGGCCTCCGTGCGCAGCCCCCGCTCAACCAGCTCCCGCAGGAAGGTGGCAGAGACCGGCTCATTCTCGGTCGCGGTCTGCACGAACCCGAGGATGACCTTCTCTCCGGTGAGGGTGATCCCCAGCGCGATGAGGATCGCGTCCTCCGCGAAGGTCTTGCCGTCGAGCAGCAGGGCGACGACGTCATAGCCCTCCAGCCGCCGCTCGCCAAGCTCCCGCAGCGTCGTCGCGCTCGCCCGGATGAACCGACGGGAGACCGTCGAGGGGCTCAGGCCGAAGGCCGCGGGGACCGCCTCCGCGCAGGCCGCATACCGGCGACAGGACAGGCCCTCGAGGACCTTGCGGAAGAGCCCGGTGTCGGCGGCCCGCGGTTGCTGGAGCTGCTGGTAGGTGGGCAGGGGGATCTCCGTATTCTGGAGCCGATCCCGCACCCGCTGGTACGTGACGGGGAGCTTCTGGTCCAGGAGGGCGACCGAGCCCCGCTGCCGGCACCACCGGACCGCCCCGGGGCGCCCGCCGCTGCGGCGGTACCACTCGCCCGCCAGCGCGGTGACCTCGGCCTTCAGGGCCTCCCCGACAGCCTTCAGGCCCAGCGGGATGAGGGCTTGGATGAGCGCGACCTTGGCGTCCACACTCTCCGCCGCTGGCACGGTGGCCAGCGCTCGGAGGCCCACGTCTTTCACCTTGCCTTGTCGCTGGATTCGGAATACCCTTTTCATGGAGCGGCTCCTTTCTGTGTGCGGGTGTGGGTTGCTTGTCCAAAGCCACTTCACCACACGGGAGCCGCTTCGTCAATTTTCAACTAAGGATGGCACACCCTCCAGGCAACTCGTTGAAGGGTGTAGTCCCCTCGTTCACCCTTGGAATGCCAGGCTCGGGGATGTATGCGGCTACGATGCGCGCAGTGACTGAGCACGAAGCACTGACGCATGCAGCGGGACGTCCTGCGCTGTGGCCAGTGTCGGCAGGATTTGCACCCGCATCGGCTGCCCCGGCAGTTAACGCCGCTCCAGTGGGCGGCGTTTATTCGCTGGTTGGAGCGATGGCTGACCAGCGATCCTAGAGCCTGGGAGATGAGCCAGCCCCGGGGCAGTGGGTCCTGCGGGCGTCGCTGCTGGCGCGCCAGTCGATGCGTGGCGAGGTCCCACCTGTCTCCAATCGGACGAGGGAGGTGGACGAGACCGACAATGGCGGCCCGGGGTGCAACCAACGACACCGCCAACGGGCGGGGATGACAAAATGAGATCCGCGGGCTTGCAACACACGGGTGCGTGGGATCCTCTGCCGTGACCGGCAGGTCTCGGCCGAGGTCCTCCTGGAAGTCGAAGCCTGGACCCTGCTGCCCCCTGATCCACCGACGCGTCCGGCGTGGCTAGATTGTCTATTCTGAGGCCCGGACGAGGGCTGCTGGAGCGGCCGCCAAGGGCAACCTCCACCGGGTGGTGGCGCAGGCCCAGGGGGGTTCAGCGATCGACGCGGGGCTTACATCAACAGCCTCGATGGCTTTTGAGGCTAACTGAAGCGGCGGTTGGCCACCAAAGGCGCCATCCGGCGGGAATGGCTGCCCATGTTACCTGGCGGAGTATCTCTCACGGTACAATCATCGCAAGCTCTCGAACCCGGGAAAGGTGCGTCAACTCCAACGACTACTGAAGTTGTCGTGACCAACCAGGTACCTGGCGTGCGACTTTACCCTATTCTTCAATGGCTCGATAAGCCCCCTTGCGCGCCACGCTGAAGATGGACGTCCCGAGGGGAAACCTCACTCTTTCCGCCAGCCATATATCGAGCAGCAGCAACTGAAACAAGTACCAGTTCACCCAAGGGGACAATGATCTCACATCAGACCGTGGTGTGACCTTCGGCCGCACGGGGTCCAGGACCTTTCGGACAAGCACTACGACTGGAAGCAGGAGTGCGTTCCAGTACAGCAGTTTCTTCACCTCAAACCCGTTCCCTGCGAGCAACCGTCCGATCTCCTCTTTCCGGTACCGATGACGGGTTCGAACGGCCATATCATGCTCCCCCCGAAGCCATTCAAAGGCAGCGACGTTGACGACCAGGAGACCACCCTGCCGCAGAACCCGATATGCCTCATGGGTTGCCACTTGGTCTTTAAGCCCTTCAAAGTACAGGAGGTCGATTAGTGTGACCGCATCGAACGAACTGTCTCGAAATGGGAGGGCGTGCGCTGAGGCCCGGACCACAACCCCATCTCCTCGTCGTGAGGAATACCATAGGGCTACCTCCTCAACGTCCACACCGACCAGTAAGCTGTCGGGGAACCGAATCGCTATCGAGGCTATCCCCCCGCCTGTCCCACAGCCCACGTCAAGAATCCTGGGCCGGCGTCCTCTACATTCTGAGTGCAGGGTCCGCGACACCAGCTCCCTGATGGCACGATACCACCAATGAGTGTCCTCCAGGTGCGCCATTGTGTCGTACTCGTGTCGCTCCATCGTTTCAGGCCTTCACTATCTCTCGCGGGGAAGACGATACCATCACAGAGACCGCTTGGCAGCGTCAATGACGGCGTCTACCTCGTGGTCGTCGAGTTCCGGATAGAGCGGAAGACTGAGAATCTGAGAGGCAAACGAGGTCGTGTGCACCAGGCTTTTCCCGGACTCGGACAGTTCGCTGTACGCCTCGAGAAGGTGGACCGGAACGGGGTAATGGATCCACGTTGCCACGCCTTGCGCGTGCATAGCAGCCTGAAAGGCAGTGCGATCCGCAACTCGAACCACAAAGAGGTGGTAGACGTGATGACGCCCCGGCCCCTCGACCGGGCAAACGATCCCCAATCCGGTCAGAGCTTCCGTGTATCTGGCAGCGATCTGACGGCGACGGTCATTCCAAGACTTCAAGTGCGGCAATTTGGCCAGAAGGATCGCGGCTTGAAGCTCATCGAGGCGACTGTTGAACCCCTTGTGCGGATGGGCGTAGCCTTCAGACCGCCCGTAATTCCGCAATGCCCTCAGCTTCTCCGCAAGGGCTCGATCACCCGTGACCACTATACCGGCATCTCCGAACGCCCCAAGGTTTTTCGTTGGATAAAAGCTGTAACAGCCGGCGTCGCCCATCGTCCCCGCCATGCGGCCCTTATACGACGCCCCGTGAGCCTGCGCGCAATCCTCGAGGACACGCAGGCCCCGTCTTCTCGCGATTTCAAGCAGAGGGTCCATATCGGCACACTGCCCGTACAGATGGACCGGCACTATGGCCCTGGTACGAGGTGTGATGCGATCCTCAATCAGACCGGGGTCCATCGTATAGGTGACCGGATCGATATCGACGAAGGCCGGGGTCGCTCCAGCAAACGAGATAGCCGACACCGTGGGAACGCAAGTGTTCGAGACGCTAATGACCTCATCACCAGGACCGACGCCACAGGCCACTAATGCCAAGTGCAACGCCTCGGTTCCCGAACCCACACCCACTCCATACTTGGCGCCGCAATAGCGGGCAAACTCTGCCTCAAACTGCTCAAGCCTCTCGCCGAGTATGAACCGTCCTCGGGCGAGGACGTCGGCGACCGCACCGTCCACTGCTGGCTTCATAGCTTGGTACTGACGTCTCAGGTCTCGAAAGGGAATGTTAGCCATTGCCCCAGTAATGTGTCCCATGTTCGCGATAGTAACCTAGCGTACGAGACAACCCCTCTTGGAGGGGCGTCTTTGGCCGCCAGCCCAGTAGGCCGCAGATTTTCTGGAACGAACCGTAATAATCACCAATGTCAATTGCCTTCCGGTCAAGGGGGAAAGGGACGATCTCGAACCTGCCCCCACCGTTGATCTCGATCAGCAGCCTCGCCAGATCGAGGAGCCGCAGTGGATGATCGTCGCCCAGATTGAATATCTGGCCATTGGCCTCCTCGCGCGCCGCGGCCAGCAGAAGTGCCTCAACCACGTCATCCACGTAATTAAGGTCTCGCATCTGCTGGCCATCCCCGAACACCTGCAATTCTCGGCCCTCCGCGAGCAGCCGAATCCACCAACCCAAAAAGGTCTGGCGGGCGTCCTTGACCCGCATTCTCGGACCGTAGGTGTTGGTCAATCGTAACACGCATGTCCGTAGCGCATACACGTTGTTGTAGACGATATGGTACCATTCTCCGGCCAACTTATTGATGCCGTTCACATCCACGGGGCGGAGCGGATGTCCCTCGTCCACAGGCAAGGAGTCAGGGATGCCGTAGACTTGTCTGGTGCTTGCAAAGACAATCTTAATTCGCCGGTTATGCTTCCGGCAGGCTTCTAATATCGACAGCTGGGCACGGCAATTCATATCGAGATCGGTGTAAGGATCGTCCATCGAATCTAGATGGCTGGTTTGCCCGGCCAGGTTAAAGAGGTAATCCTGTCCCTGAACAAGGTACTTCATGCTGTGCTCGTCCCTGACATCCGCGATGTTTACCTTAACCAGATCCTTAATCTCTTTGATATTGAAGAGGCTGCCCCCATACTGCGGGATCAGTGAATCGACAAGGGTCACCCGTGCGCCGCATCCCACTAATGCGCCCGCCAGGTTAGATCCGATGAAGCCCAACCCTCCGGTGATCAGGATCTGCTTCCCTGCAAAGACCTTCTCGTGCTCCACCGTTGTGCCTCACTCTTTCGGCAGACTGGAGGATCGATCAGAGCCTGCGACGCCCTTCATCAAGATGCGCTATCCGGGTGGGCGTATCTTTCCGCAGCACGAGCTGCCACCACAGATAGAGGATGTTGATCCCCGTTTTGAACAGGCGCCGCAGGTTGAAGAATTGTGACTTGCCGACCGTGCGGTGATAATGGTGGACAGGAAACTCGACGAAGCGGTACCCGGCCATCTCGAGCTTTTTGACCAACTCCAGGCAGATCACCCCGCTTGTGTACTCCAGCCTGATATGGTCAAAGACTCGGCGCCGGATCAAACGGAAGTCACAGTCCACATCCCGCACGTGGAAATTGAACAACAGACGCATCAGCCAAAGGTAAACCGTGCCGATGATAATTCGGTGCAACGGGTCCGACCGGACGATCTTGTACCCGTTCACAACGTCGATGCCGTCCTGCATGATCGGAAGCAGCTTCCGCAACTCAAACACATCGTATTGGCTGTCACCGTCTGTGTAGAAGACCAGCTCTTTCGTGGCATGCGAGAAGCCCGACTGCAGTGCGGCGCCGTACCCCCGATTCTTCTCATGGAACACTAACCGAAGCCGTGCGTACCGCGCCTGAAGCTCCTGGAGCAAGATGCGACTGTGATCGCTGCTCCCATCATCGACGACAATGATCTCATAATCATCCGTAAACTCCCTGGCAACGCGATCTGCCGCCGCCACGAGCGAACCTATGGTCGCCGCATCATTGTAGCAGGGGAAAAAGACCGTCAGGCTTGGCAGTGTAACAAAGGGCATGAATGGACGCCTCAGCTCCCTCTCCTATTTACACCCCTATTGGGATGACCTCGGTTCCGCGTTGTGCCGTACGCTATTACCAACGCTTTCTGCAAAGGTTATGTGTCTTAAGGTAGTTGTCACTGGAGGTACAGACTGTGCACCCGAAACGAGAGTCGCCGCGGATCTTGGTTGATTCCTCGATCCCTTGGCACCATGAAGGTGTCACCTCGGATGGTGATGTCGTGGAGGCCTGGCCGGGATGCGCCTATGGGAAACGGAATGCGGACGTCTTGCTCTCCCGGCCTCGCGACGCGGACGACGCCCACTTCACGGCCGTTCAGCGCAGTTATGAGGGACATCGCCTGAGGGAACGAACCCCTCAGCACCAGCAGGTCTGACTTTTCCTCCCGCCATAGCCGGACGCTGAGGCGATCCAAGACCCAGAGGTCGGGTTCGACGCCCTCGACAATGGCTTGGCCCTGCCAGTTTGTCGTGATAAAACTCGGAGAGAACTCAATTCTGTCGCGCAAGACTTCTGCTGGTGAAGGTACGGAACGGGCCCCGATGCTATAAACTCTAAAGTTTAACTCGCCGATGTTGCGGGTATCTCCAAGCAGGAATGCCAACACGCGGTTCTCAATTGGCCGAGCTTTGGCCTCCTCTCGAGCGTGGAGGCGAACCAATGTGTTGCCTGAAGGGAGAACAAAAGGCAAGCTGAACAGACGCGTCCGTCCCACAATGTTGACGGTTTGGCGCAATTCATTGTTGACATAGAGGTCTATCCTCCGATTTGGCGAAGGATCCCACGGGGGTGGGGCCAGCTCCGCCACTAGGATTAACCGCAAGCCGGCCGCGCCGATGACCCGCACCATTGCGTCGTTGTTCACCCAGCGAAACGGTTCTCTCGCTCTCCAGTCGTACTCGACGGGATACCAGTTGGTCTCTCCATCCGCGGAAGGATTTGGGGTAACAAGAGTCACGTAGAGTTCAGGGAACCGCGAGAGGGCGAACGTTTCGTTTTTCCACAGCGGCTCGGAGGTCTGATTGACTACAATATCCCTTGAGGCGTCGTGGATCTGGAGGAGGTAGTTATCTTTAAAAGAGTGATGAAGCGGCAGTGCTTCTCTGTAGGGCTGGGCGAGATAGAAGGAGGGCTGCGGAATCGAGATCCGAATGTCCCTGAGATAATAGGTCAGGTAGAGCTGTTGGACCAATGACGCGACATCCACCATAACAGATTCGTCAGGGCCGACCAGGGGGAGGATCTCACGAAGTCCATGATAGGCCTGGCTCCCAGGCAATTTCGTCGCATTCCGCAGCCCGAATGAGGCTTCTTGTTGCGAGGAAATGAATCCGAAGCTCGCTACGTTGACGAGGTTGAGTCCAAGATAGAGGAGGCCTACCGTTTCTGCCAGGCGTCTGCACACTCGTCTCAGGGGATCCGTCCCTCCCATGTGCCACAGCTCAACGAGCCCAACTGCAAGCGCCGTCAAAACGAGAAACTGGGTATACGACAGAAACTTGAAGAAGCCATAGGTATATCGTCCCTTCAGAAGAAGCAACCCGAGCCCCATCGACGCATACGCAATGAGGTAGGCAAGACAGGCTTTCTCTCGGAGTCGGTACAGCCGTTGAATCCCAAACACTATGATACCAAGCAGAGCCACCGCCAGGGGGAAGATCAAAACGAGCTGCGCCATCAGGAGCCTTGAGGGAAGCAGGTCCGTGTACATGAACGGAGAACTTGTTAGGCCGAAATAGATCGGAAACATTATCGGGCTGAAGACGTAAAAATAGGTTCGGCCCCCTGCTGTGGAGAGGAATTCCTTCAGGAGGAAGTCAAGTCCATGAAGCCAGTATATCGGGTTCAGGACAATCGTGATGAGAACGACAAAACTCGCCAGCCTGAGTATTTTGCGGCGGTCAAGTTCCCGCCACGTAGAGATCAGATACGTTCCGAGCGGGATCACCGCGAAAGGGAAGAGTTCAGGGTAGATGCAAAATAGGGCTGAGAGGAGCAAAGCTAAGAGGATCGCTGGGCCTAGACATGGTGCTCGAATTAGGTATGCGCCCATCCCCAGTATCAGGGGGAGGATTGCTGAACCCATAATATGGGGGAGGAGTTGCTGATAATAGATAAGGGCTAGGACGGCGTTGACTCCGACTAGTAGTGTTGCGAGGAGGGCCTGCTGCGTCTTGAGACCGAACCCGAACCGACACATCGCAAAGACCGAGAGGCAGATCAGTAGGTAGGCGGTTGAATTGACAATTTGGTACACCTCTTTCGGGTCCGAGTGTAGCAATGAGGCGACTGACGACACCCAGTAGGATTCCCCGGCTCGGTGGTGGATGGCCTGCAATATTTTGACGACGCCGAGCATCGGATGATAGCTAATATCCGTTGACGAAAAGGGAAATTCCCAGTAGTCATACTGTTGGAAATAGGCTGCTCTACTAAAGAGGATCCAGGCGTCCGGGTTGGCAAAGCCTACATAGTCCTTGTGGGACAAGAGCAGCATGGGCCAAATCACAACCGCCAGGCAGAGGCAGCAAAGGACCCACACCTGCCAGGTCGACTCGCCCGGCCTCGAAGCCCTGTGCTTTGTTCCCAGATACACTCCAATGGCGAATGCTATGACCACCAGCAATGCCAGCGGGGCACCTTTCTTGGTTCCCAATCCCAGTATGCCGAGATTCTCAATTAGCAGGATCCACACTGCCAAGCCCGCAACCGGGGTGACAACCCAGCGAAGATTCTCGTCCTCATCTCCTAGGCAGAGACGAGTTACCCCGTACCCTGAGACGAATAGTAGAGCGACGCTCAGGGCCAGATAGAGCACTGTCGTGAATGAGTTGCGAAGCGACATTCAGCTATCGAGCGTTTGAAGGCCGTTGTGGCTCATGGACTCATAAGGACTGAGTGGCCGCTTGAATAGCTGCAGGTTGTCGAGCGGCGGGGGGGTTGGCAGCCCTCACCATCGCTGACTCTTGCCCAGATGGGAGTGAATCTGACCGAGAATATCGGCAGACCCAGTCTGCGGCGATCAGGCACACCGAATTTCCAGGGCCGCACTGGATTGCAGGTCAAGATCAACCGTTGCTCGGGACTCGGGTCAAACATCGATGAGTCGATTCGGAAAGAAAGCAGGCCATCGTTCCACTGGAGTGATGAAGAAGGGACCTTATGCCGGTTGAGATATACCCCGAGGTAGAGCGGAACCGGGGCCTTTCGCAAAGACCGGGTCTCGATCTTTACCTCGTAGGAGCCCTTCGCGAGGCTTAAACGCACAATCGACACCGGCCCTGACCATCGGAACGAGGCATTTTCCCATTGTTCAAGAGCGTAGAAGCCGACCAGCCAATCCTCCCGGGTCTCTGAGAGCCTATAATGAAAGGCATCTGGAGGCTCCGGTACCGAAGATAACAATTGCTCTGCGATGAACTCCATCCTGCTATATCGGATCATGCGGTCATATACGTCAGAGTACGCACGATAGAGCCTCTGATCGTTAAAGCGCCACGCCCAACATCGCGCCACTGCCACCCAAAGGAGCCATTTGTAGATCAGCATCCGCCAACGCGGGCCCAGAAGTGCCACAGGCAGGAATTGTAGCAAGGCCGTCGCTTGGGCCCGCACCATCGACCATCCTCCGCCCCTCCGTATTCCGCTCCACAGGCTCTTCGAAACCGCCAGGCACGCGGATCGAGCGAGAGAGGGCCGGAACGACTCACGATGGGCCCAGTCCTCTGAGTAGCCAAAGTAGCGCTCACAATACTCCACAGGAGAGGTTGCCCGATAGGCGCATTCGCCACGCGTCACGTCCCTTATGTGATGGAACACCTCCTTAATGCTGGGTGTGTGGTAATGGCGCACCACTGCCTCGGCCGCATAACCAAGCCGACGATCCTGACTATGGAGCTTCTCCGCGAGTACCCATTTCGCAAAGTGGCCGAATGCGTGTTCGAAGCCCCCTTCTTGCAAGTAGATGTCCCGATAGATGGCGAGCCCATGGTTATGAATTGCCTTGCGCCAGTCACCCTGCTGTGACCAAGTGCGCAGGCCCGCCTCGCGCACGCGTTCGTTCATCCGCGCCATAAAATTGGGACAGATCCCAACACTTCGACAGCACGCGGCACCGATGTTGTGGGTTGCAAAGAACCTCACCAGTTCCTCAATACATTCAGACTCCGCGACACAGTGCGACTCGGTGAATAAAAGCAACCTGCCCCCCGCCTGACGAGCACCGAGGTTGTAGAGAAGGTAGACGTTTGTTGTCGGTTGGCTGATCATCCGATCCTGGGGCCCGAGCAACTCTCTCACGCGACTGTCCAGCACCGGATCTGAACCATCTGTTACAACGATCACCTCGAGATGCTCCCGAGGGTAGGTCTGCTCCCGGACCCAACTCGCGACACACGCCAAGGCCTGACCCCGATGGTCCGGCAAGGGTATAATAACCGATACCTTTGGGTGGAGTGAATGCGGCTCTTCCCCCGCGATCTGACCGAGTGGAACTAGCTCAGGTTCCTGTATGCCACCCTGTTTGCCGGTGCGGAGATGGTGCACGCTGTGACGAGCGCGCTGGCCCTCTTGCGCCCGATCGATACCTTGGGCGCCCAGCTTGTTGGCCAGTCGAAGATGAAACAAATCGTCGCGTGAGGAGACCATCACCTTAGGCCATCACTGTAAAAGGAGGTTTGGGACTTGACCAGTTGGAGAGTCAAGATAGGTAATGTGTATTGACACGGATCGAAAATCTCTGCCCAGCAGCGATTTAAGGGATTTGATGGCTAAGACGTGACACCTCTCAAAATCAAAGTGAACAACTACAATGGGACTGGCCGAGGCCGGGACTTCAATTTCCAGGACACCACCTTCCCTATTGATCTGCAACTCTGATTGAGCCAACTCGTTCCATTGATCCTTCGTGACCTCCCATACCTTGACCTTGAGCACTCCTTCTACGGGGAGACCGTGCGTGAGGTATCTCATCCTCAACTTTCTAGAGCGCTCTTCGCCTCTTAGGGCGAAAGCAGCCAACCCGCGCAGCCAGCCATCACTATGGTAGCCGTATAGCCAAGTCGCCCCATAGAATCGTACCAGCCTTACAATATAATCAGGAATCTTTACCAAATGGCTGCGCCGGATGCGAGCTGCACTGCGACGGTTAAGTCTGCTAGCTTGTCGTTTAAGTGATACCGATGCACGCCAGAGAAGCGACTTGAGGGCGAACGCTAGCTGCCCTTCTCCAAGTCGCTTCCGAAGCTCCTGCTGAATAGCGTGCTTTTCGAGATTGTAACAATCCATGCGGCTGCTTTTCTGTGGTTGGTGAAAGCGAAAGGCCGACAGTATTGTGGGAACATGATGAGGTTTCGTGTGTCTGGCCATGCGCACCCACAAGTCATAATCGAGAGCGTATTGCAATGTCTTGTTCAGACCACCCACTTTTTCATAAAGCTCTCGCTTCCAAAATACCGCCTCTTGATTAATGATGTGGCCGCCGTAGAGCAGAGTTTCAAATCGAGCAGGAATTTGCTCTACTATGCCGAGAAACTGATCGTGCTCATCGATCACAACGCAATCGCCATAGATCATTTGGATATCGTTCGATTGAGTGAAATATGCCGCTACCGTTGCCAGACTATTGGGCAAGAGTAAATCATCCGAGTTGAGCCAGGCCATAATATCACCGGTGGACAAGCGGAACCCTTTCACAATTGCATCAGCTTGTCCATGATCCGGCTCACTGATCCAATTAGTAAGCCTGTCGCCATACCGCCTAAGGATGTCGTGGCTCTCATCTGTGGACCCACCATCCACAATGATGTATTCGAGATTGTCATATTCTTGCGATAACACACTTTGAATTGTTCTCGCGAGAAAGCGTCCTTGGTTGAACGATGGTGTGACAATCGTAATGCGTGGAGGCTTATGCATTGGAGGGAGAGCTGCCCTTCGCGCATTTGTTTAGACAGCGACGAAGCTGCAACCAGACCTGCTCTTCGTTCCAGCGAGCGGCTGTATTTAATCCAGCCGTCCTCATGGCCATCAGCAGAGTCGGATGCGATAGGATGTAGTCTAACTTTGATTCAATATCGTCGGGTACTATGGTCAAGTGATTGTCCTGGGTGAGGTATACGGATTCGAATTCGAAACTCAGCAGTACGGCACCACACGCCATTGCTTCTAAGCCTGGGTTGCCAAACGCCTCCTCGGATTTCGTAGTTTCAGTACCCTTCCCCGTGCCCATTGTTGGATAGAGAAAAAGCTCAGCATTTCCTAAAAGTTCAGCTACGCGTAATTCCGGTTCGTTCTCTATCCAGAGCCAGGTAATATCCGCTCTCCGTTCTACGATTGGGCGAATAAACTCGAACCCCCTTCGTAGCATATAGGCAACAGACCTGGCGATTTTTTCTCTTGGTTTGAACACCGAGGTGTCAACATAGGTGGTGCAGATTCCAATCTCTCCACCAATCCCTAGCCCTCTCAAATATTTTTCAACTGACGGAGTCACTGCCCAATAGTTTGTGACTCTTGAACTTCTGAAATCTTGAAATCTATCCCGCGCATGAATGATGTAATTTCCTGGCGTTCGGAAGTGATCTAAATCTGGCATCCAGTTAAAAATAAGGATGTCGGAAGGTTTCACCCGCTTCTGGGCCTCTTCCCAGGATAAACATGAAGCCGGATGAACGAGCCATCGGGCAGGCTTTCCGCCCGGTGTGCAGACATAGGCCTCGCGATGGTGACCATTCAGAAGATTCACAATCTTGTTCACACTCTTTACGCCGCCATATATGTCATTGTGCGGCAAGATTTCGAGTACGACGCTTCCTCGAGGAATCCTGTTCTGCGACGTTCTAAACATGCCCCTTCTGTTGCGGCCAGACCTGATTTCGAGAGTATGCGTCCTGGCTAATCCGTCAGATTCTATTTAACAAAGCACCTCGCTCTTAAGGATCAGGGCCCCTCGCTCAATGCCGGAACCGAGATCGCGCAAACGGAGTTCCACCGAGGCCCGGTTCAATGGCAGCTACCTCCTCCGGACCAGCGACACCCTGAGCCTGGAGGAGGTAGTCTTTTGCCGCACTCAGCCCCAAAAGGTGGTGCTGGCCTTCCGGGAGCTCAAGCACACCCTGGATCTCCGGTCTAGCCAGCATCGGCTCCCTCAACGCATCGAGGCCTAAATCCTCCTCGGTCGCTTAACCCTGATGGGGCTGTGGGTAGCTGACCTGTGCACGAGGCAAATCCTGGGCCCAACTCCGACGGAAACTTCAGTGAGGTCACCTAGGTCGTCTTGCGGGATAGGCCGGCCGTCAACATACCACCCGACAAGCTGTCAGGCAGCCAGCCTCTCCCAAGGTTCTACACGTCCCTCCCTCGTCGAGTCCTGGAGTTGACCACGGCTAATGGCCTGTAAACACATACCTCTTCAGCCTCCGTCCTCTTACTGGCCGCATTTTCAACCGTACCTGTTTGCCCATGAAGGCGACTGCAGAACCCTGTTTCTTCGCCCTTCAAGCCCAACTTTAGCCAGAAGTTTGTCCTCAGGACGGGGATCAGTAGTGCCCCGCGCGGATCTCTGGATGCTTACACAAGGTCACCTTTGCAAAGGCCAGCCCTAAACTAACATCAGCGAGATCCTCAGGGCTTTTAAAGGCGTTCTATTTCCTATTCGACTGCGAGCTCGCGAAGTCTGTAGGAGAGCCGCCGCCGATCATTCTTGATCCCTAAATCGGCTGGGTCGAACTGGGAGGTCGAGAGCAAGGTCACCTCAAAGAGCGCTGAAGATCGCATCTCCTCTGGGATCTTCCATTCCAGTTCAAAGGCGCCAGGGACGAGGGCGGTTGGCCCGCCAAGGCGCTGGCCGTTGAGCTGAATATGGATCGCGGTCCGGAAGCTACGCCGGGGCAGATTTGGGAGTTCGCCTTCAAGTCTGAGGCAGGAGGCCTGCCCAGAATTCACCAGCAGAAAATGAGCTTCCCGCGAAGCCCAGCCATCAGGATAGTATCCCTGGGCATGGAGAGCGATTCTCCCGACGACTCGACCCGGTAGGGAACTGATAAACCGCAGCAGAACGCTACGGCTGTCCCCTACGCCGGGAAACAGGCGCTTTACAAGGGCGTTGAGACCCTTCCAAACGGTTTCGAGCCCATATATGAGATAGGCCGGAGGATATCTCATCCTCCCATGCCTCCGCATCAGGGCGACAAGCTCGCGGAACCTCTCAAGTCCCCCGGAGTAGGTCTTCGCCTCCGGGTACTGGCGCAGGTTCGCAAGATATTCAGGAATGTACTCCACCCTGAACTTTTTCCCGATCCGGATCCAGAGGTCCCAATCCATCCCCCAGTGCAGCGTTTCGTCCAGCCTGTCGATGGTGTCGAAGACTTCGCGCCTGAAGAAGGTTGTCTGTTGCAGGATATAGTCCGACAGGTACACCAACTTCCAGAGATCAAATGGTTGCGTCCACTGAAAGCGCCCTTTCACTCGACTTCTCTCGTCAGTCTGGTAGCCTTCTCCGTACACCAGCATCACCTCTGGGTGCTCCATGAGGGAGGCGACTGCCTTTTGCACTGCGCCTGGCAAGTAGGTGTCATCGGAGTTCAGCCAGGCCAATACCTCGCCCTTGGCCATCCGGAAGCCCTTGTTGATGGCATCGGACTGTCCGCGATCCGGCTCCGAGAGCCATGTGAGCCGGCCGTCGTACCGCTTCAAGACTTCCAGGGTGTTGTCAGTTGATCCGCCATCGACGACGAGGTGCTCGATGTGCGGGTAATTCTGGTTTAAGACGCTCAGGATCGTCTCCTCGATGAAGCGGCCCTGGTTATAAGAAGGCGTGATGATCGACACCAATGGGCCGGCTCGGATAACCTCAATGCGAGAAGCGGTTGTCCGCGCGGCTATCCTCGCTGGGTATGTCACAGCAGGATAATCTGGCGACGGGAGGCTGAATGAGCCACCCCGGTGCTTCGGTGAAAACGGCTCACTGATGAGCCCAGAGGTGATGGCTTCATGCACCTCCTGGATCCCTTCCGGGACTGAGATCGAGGCCCTGTATCCGGGGATGGGGTCGAGCTTCTCGAAGGAGACCTGAGTCTCTTGCATATCTCCATCGAGAGGTCGATCAGTATACTCCACTTCGATGTCCGGGATATAGGGCCGGATCATCTCGATGATCTCTCCCCTGGTGTAAGTGCCGGCCCCGCCGACGTTGAAGACCTGATTCCTGACCAGGGACTCGTCGGCCTCCAGGGCGCAGATGATGGCCCGGACGGCATCTCGGACATGGATGAAGGAGCACGCCTGCTCGTTCCGATAGATGCTCAACCTCCGCTTCACCGCGGCGTCGAGCACCAATTGATTGACGATGGTGTCGAACCGGGTCCGTGGGGATATGCCGAAAAGGGTCGCCAGCCGCAAGACGACTGGAGCGCACCGGCTATCGCGCCCCTTCTCCAACACGTACCGCTCGGCGCCAATCTTCGTTTCGGCGTAAAGAGACTGCAAGAGAGGGGGGGACTCCCCGACCGGCTGTCCATCTTCCGACCTGCGGCCGGCGTTGTATGTGGAAGTGAAGACAAAACGTTCGACCCCACAGGCTTCTGCCAGCTCAAAGACGTGCGTCGTCGCCTCGACATTATAGCTCCAGGCGACCGCCCCCCCCACCTGCTCGCAGGCAGTAGACCCGACGATCGCCGCCAGGTGGATGACATGATCGACGCCGCGGAAGTAAGGGGCGATCCGATCGCGGTCGCAGAGATTGACCTTGTAAAAACAGTACCGATCATCGGCCAGATAGGGGAGGATGGCGTCGCCCCCATGGAGAAGGTCATCCAGACAGATAACCCGATCCCCACGCTGGAGCAGCGCGCCCGCCAGCATCGACCCAATGTACCCAGCCCCACCGGTGATCAGGACCGTCGCCATAATTTCGGTTCGCCTCCGTGCGGTTCAAAAGCTTTGGTTGGGGAACCTATCCACAATGAGTGTACCGCCGGATCAGCACAGCACTCTCGACCGGTAACGAGGTCCGACACGCCAATAACCCTTGAGGGCCTTCCTGAACGAGGTTGAACGTTTGATCAATCAAGCGAGAAGTTTGTCTATGCTCACATGACGACCAGATGTTTGGCCGAGTAGAGCCAGGCGGTTTTGGTCTCTGCAATCCTCTCCTGATTTAGGGGTGCTTACTTTATCTTGAAAGGGGGTTACAGGCAAGTAGTTATTGCTTTTACTCCCTCCCAGGACCCCGCCGTTGTAGCATTTGACTTGAGACGGGGTTCAGGGCAAGTCAAACCTCTTTGAGGCGAGTTCGGCGATTGCCCAACCGATGCTGATGGAAGCCGTCGCCGCGGGTGACGGGGCGTTCAGGACATGAATCATTCGCTCGGCCTCGACAATCCGGAAGTCGTCCGCGAGGTGGCCGGTCGGCTCGACAGCCTGTGCCCGAACTCCCGCTCCTGCTCGACGGACATCGTCAAGGCCCAGCTCCGGAATCAGCCGCCGCAGCCTTTTCACGAAGGCCCGCTTGCTAAGGGAACGATGGAACTCACCGATCCCCGCCTTCCGGTATCTCCAGGCCATCCTCCAGAAGCCGCCGTATGAAACCATCTCTCTGGCGTCTAGCACGGAGAAGCTCCATCGTCGGTAGCCTTCACGCTTGAAGGCGAGCACGGCGTTCGGTCCGGCCTCAACGCCCCCGTGGATCATCCGCGAGAAGTGAACACCGAGGAAAGGGAAGTTGGGGTCCGGCACCGGGTAGATGAGGTCCCTTACCAAGAAGCGGCGCTCAGGGACTAGCTCGTAGTATTCGCCACGAAACGGGACGATCTGGAGTCGCGGCTCGACGCCGCACATCCGCGCGATCCGGTCTGAGTGCAGGCCGCCGCAATTGATGAGGTAGCGGCAGCCGACCTCGCCGCTTGTTGTTTCGAGCAGGAGCTCGTCAGCCTTGCGGTGAAATCCTTGGACTTGGGCTCCTGTCAGCATCTTCCCGCCCGCGCTGCACACGAGCTCGGCGAAGGCATAGGTTACCTCGGTGTAGTCTACGATGCCGGTCTCCGGGACGAAAAGTCCGGCGATTCCCAACACGTGGGGCTCGTACTCCTGGATCTCCTCAGGACCCAGCCTCCGGAGGCCTTGAAGGCCATTGGCATGGCCCCTCCGCTCCAGCTCTGCCAAGGCCGGCAACTCGCTCACATGGGTCGCGACGACAAGGTTCCCGCAGCGCTCGTGTGCGATCCCGTGTTCTTGGCAGAAGCGGAACATCGCCTCCCGGCCCTCTACGCAGGTGCGTGCCCTCAAGGAGCCAGGCCGGTAGTAGAGACCAGAATGGATCACCCCGCTGTTGTGCCCACTCTGGTGAGCCGCCAGGCGGTCCTCAGCCTCCAGAACAATGAGCGAGGGACGCCATCGTGACGTCAGCGCCATAGCCGTGGCCATGCCCACGATTCCCCCGCCAATGATGACTACATCGTATCGACGTGAGCTCATCACCGATTGCTCCCAGCCAACACCCGCTTCGCTTGACCCTGTCGATCTATTCGGATATGCTCACCGCCTGACACTTCTGCCGCCCTACCCACTAACGGTCTCGGCGGAGCGTTGTGGCTTGCGCAGCGGACACAACCGAGACCTCGCCGAAAGGAGGAGCAGATGCCACGCTATGTCGCGCTCGTCTCGTTTACGGACCAAGGGATTCGGGACATCAAGAACTCGCTCAAGCGGGCCGACCGGTTCAAGAAGCTCGCGACAAAGCACAAGATCAAGGTCCGGGAAATTCACTGGACGATGGGCAAGTACGACATCGTCGTCAGCTTCGATGCGCCAAACGATGCCGCGGTAAGCGCCCTGACGCTCGACAACTGCCAGCTCGGCAACGTCCGGACCGAGACCATGCGCGCCTATACGCGTGACGAGTTCGCTGCCATCCTCAAGGCGATCTGATGCAGGGCCGCCCTTAGCTCGACCTCGGGGGGCGTCCGGTTTCGTAAAGGAACAGGGCGGCGGCTCCCTTAATGCTGGAGCGCTTGGTAAAGCGCGACACGGCGATCCGCGTGCCCTGGAGGGCGTCCGCAAAGGCATACGAGGCGGCCCACCGTCTGATCCGCGGGAGGAGAAGATCGGATGCCTCCAGGACGCCGCCACCCAGAATGATCAACTCAGGATTGAGGAGGTTGACCAGGTTGGCAACACCCGCGCCCAGCGCTCGGGCCGCGATCTCGACCACCTCGAGGGCGGTGGGATCACCAGTACGGGCGGCAGCGAAGACCCCCTGCGCCGTGAGACGGGCGGGATCGCCCCCGCACAGTTCGAGAAGCCGACCCGGTTTCGACGTCTGAAGCCGCTCACGGGCCTGCGCGGCGATGTCCGGCCCTGAAGCATAAGTCTTGATACAGCCCGTGCTCCCGCAGAAGCAGGGTCGGCCGTCAAGGTTGACAGTCGTGTGACCTGCTTCGCCGCCGTATCCCCGTCGGCCCCGGACCAGCTTCCCTTCAATGACGATGCCACTGCCCACGCCGGTCCCTGCCGCGAGCATCGCAAAGTTCCGCACGCCACGGGCCCTCCCGAAATACAATTCGCCGAGCGTCAGCGCGTTCACGTCGTTATCTAGATGGGTCCGCATGCCGAAGCGGCGGCGTAAAAGGGGCCCGAGAGCCACGCCGTGAAGCTCCGGCACATTCTGAATATTGCCCCGGATCCGGCCGCGTAGGGGGTCCACGGTGCCCGGTACGCCAAAGCCGATTCCTGCCACCTGGAGCCTCCGCCGGCCCGCCGCATCCAGCAGGGTGGCAGTGGTGTCCAGCAACTGCTCGATGACGGCCTCTCCATGTCCTCGCGCATAGGTGGCGACCGCACGCTGAAGACGTACGCGGCCATCCGGCTGGACAAGACCGCCGGATAGTGTCGTGCCGCCCAGGTCGAGACCGAGGATCACCGTTCCTGCCATCGCGCTCACCGTGCGTCGTCAGCGGACCAGATCGGCGTAGGTCAGGAGAGCAATCCCCCGCTCCCGCAGCCGCTGCCGGACGGCGGGGTCGATGAGGGCTTGTAGCTCTGCTTCCCGCTGTCTATTGTAGCCGCTCACCAGCAGCGCCTCATCGAAGCGGCCGGGATGGCAACACAGTTCGGTCACACCCTCGGCCAGTTGGTCCAGACAGTGCAGCAGCCGCGTCACCGTCCAGTATGGGTCTGAGGCAGTGCCACCGATCACGCGATCCGGACTGGGAAGGCCGGCAGCGGCCATGGCGGCCCGCACGGCCGCCGTCACCGGCCGAAGGGGGATCCGGAACCGCAGTGCCAGATCAAGGGCGATCTCCGACGCCGGCGGCCGCGCATGCAGGTTGTGATGGGTGTCAAGGTGGGTTGGGGGCCGCCTAACGGCGGTCACGAAGGCCTCAAGCTGGGCATCCCATTCGCGGGCAATCTCCTCTGGATCGCCAACCTGAAGCTGCCTCGCCGGATCCCGGACGAGCCAGCCGTCAGGCCCCAGTAGGCTTCGGACCTTTTCGGCCGGCGAGGTCGGCGGGCCAAAGGTGAGGTTCAGGTGAAGGCCGAGGCCCAGCCTGGGGAGGCCCTGAATGTGCCGCAGGTTCTCGCGCAGGCCGGGGAGGTTGACCATCACCGTCGTGCTGCTCACGATCCCTGCCCGGTGCGCCTCAGCGATCCCCCGACTCACTCCGGTCGTCAGATTGAAATCGTCGGCATTGACAATCATGGCGCGAGCCGGCACCGATCCAACCTTTGTTGGCACCTGCTCACCCCACCCTTCCTCTCTTCGCTCACGTCTTCCGACCGGAGATGACCAGCCGCTCGCAGGTGGCCGGTATCCCACTCAGTGGGAGAGTCCGCTCGACATCAATGGAACGGATGTGATCAAGCCGCTCCCCACCAAGGCGGGGGAAGGGCTGGGTCTTCCGCGCAAGCACGAAGGGGGAGAGGCCAACCTCCTTCAGGCGCTCCAGGCCCTTCTGCTCGCCGAGGAAGTCGAAAAGGGTGAAGACCAGTTGGCCTCCAGGCTTCAGGTACGCCGGGGCTTCCCCGATCCCCCGGTCCAGGATCGCCCAGCCGTCCGGCCCACCGTCATCTGCCGCTGCCTCCTCTCCACCCGTGTCTCGGTCCGGCGGCGTCGGCATCTGGGGCGGATTCGTCAGGATAAGGTCGAAGGTCTCACCGGCCACCGGCGTGAACAGATCACCCAGCCTGACATCTACCTGAACCTCGAGGCCATTCAAGATCGCGTTGCGCCAGGTGCACCTGACACAGGCTTCCGCGACATCAGTCGCCACCACTCGGGTGGCGGTCCTGGCGGCCAGGAGAGCGAGGAGGCCGCTGCCGGTCCCGAGATCGAGAACGCTCCCATGCGCCAGAGCGGGAACCTGCCGAGCGAGCAGCAAAGTCCCGGCCTTGGGAACCTGGGCGCCCTCGTCCAGTCTCAGAACCAAACCTTGGTACAGAAACAGATGCGTTCCGACATCCCCATTCATCTCGCTTCCGCCGCCTGCCAGCCCCACCTTACCACACCCCACCACCGCCTGGGAAGCCACGCACTAGCTGGGCAATGTCTTGATGATCTTCAAGCCTAGCGACTTCCCCGCCGTGCCAGGACGATTCCAGCGAGCACGATCGCGCCGCCGATGGCCTGCCAAAGCCCGACCGGCTCGCCAAGGAAGATCCCTGCCCACACCGCCGCCACTGCCGGCTGCAGCAGCAGGCCCACCGACGAAAACGCGACAGGCAAATGGGCCAGGGCATAGGTGATCAGGCCCTGGCCACCAACTTGGGGAATGAGGGCAAGCCCGACAAGCACCGCCCAGCCTCTGGTGGTAAGGGTGACCAGGCCTTCACCGGACAAGAGTGCGATGGGCAGCAGCGCGGCAGCGCTGACGGCGCCGCTCCAGGTCAAGATCGTTGCAGTAGAAAAGTC
>OBEQ011807588.1_pt1 | contig 49059 bp, 51 predicted proteins | sample 1670901 | NCBI WGS metagenome assembly OBEQ01 (sample SAMEA104232315, study PRJEB22302) | groundwater metagenome | biome: forest; feature: aquifer; material: groundwater | place: USA | collected 2011-08-07 | depth 5.4 m
AGATGCAATGAAGTTGTTGGATTAAAAGAAACATCATTAGGAACTGCTGATTTTCCGACTAAGAATGGATGGAGAGCATCTTTGAAATAAATAACACCATCATTAGCAATTTCTGGGAAAATATATTGCGTTGCTGTTTGCTTTGAAATTTGCTTGTTATATGATGCAATACCATTAAGATAGCCAAGAAAAGAATCTAAAAAATCCAAATGAACTATTGCAAGATTTTCATATGACCGATAAATATGTTGTTTTTCATCAATTATTAGGTTAATAAGTGTATCAAGAATGAGTTCATTCAATGAAATAGCACCATCTCCTACTCCTCCAGCAGAACTTTGCAACAATTGATCTGCTAATTTATAATAAAAATAATTGTGAGGATCACTTTTTAGATTATTATTTTTTTGAACTTGTGTTTCAAAACAATGATTTTCTGTTCTTAAGATCTGTTTTATTGTATTAAGACTTGTTTCTTGTAGAACTGTTTGTAATTCTGTTACAATTGCTTGTAAACAAGGTGCTTTTGCCTGCTGTAATACTGCAATTAAGGAATCAATATAATTGAAATAGTTTTTTAAATAAAATAAATTCCTGCTATAAACTGGGCTTTCAAAACGAGGCTTTTTTTTTAATCCATCTGATAAAGAAGTAAATTCTTTTCCATTTGAACTGAATAATCTTAAATTATCTTTGTATACGTCTGTTAGATTATCCGACAAATCAGTTTCAAAAAGTTCTTTGACTGCTTCTTGTACATATGCTATTGCTCTAGTCTCACGTAAAGGATTCCGCAAAAAAATATGTAAAAAAGCTAGACCATTTGGACCCCAAATTAATGACTCCTGCATATCTCTTGATTTTCCCAACCCTAATTGTACTTCAAGCGCACCAATCTCTAAATTAGAAATACTTTCTGGAGAAAAAAAGAGATCAGGAACAATATTTTTACCAAGAGTTTCATCAGCATTTGCATTAATAGGTTCTGCTAAGATTCTCACAAAATCCTGTCTTTTTACAGCAGTATCAAGCTGAAATATTCTTGTTTCAAGGGTATGCTCTAAAACCATTAATTGTTAGAATGAATAATCCTTATTTAAATCTATTGTACAGTAGTTACAATTAGTATAGAAACTAATATAAAGTTCACTCATTGAGAAACACCATGCAACACAAATATGTCAAATCATTTGATGGCACCACAATCCATTATGTAGTTCAACGCAATAAAAATAAACATTTTCTGGTATTTTTGCATGGCGTTGGGGTTAATTGGACGATATGGAACAAAATAATTGAATTTTTTGATTATGCTGGCTATTCGATAATTGCGATTGACTTGCGGGGACATGGGATGTCAGAAACGCCAATTGCTGCTGAAAAATATGTTTTTTCTCATTTTGCTAAAGATGTTCGAGCAGTATTGACAAAAGAGAAAATTACGCTGTTTAGTTTTATTGGGCATAGTTTAGGTGGAGGAATTGCAATTGATTATATCACGCAGTTTCAGAAAAAACCAAAAACAATGATTGTGCTTGATACTGCTGTTACGAATCCCTTTGCTGAAAAAGGATTTATGAATATTAATCAATCTGTTTCAAAATTATTAGGGTTTCTTGTAAAACATCAAAAAATAAAACAAAAATTGCAGAAGAAAGAGATTGATTTAAGCAAAGCATATCACAAAAATAAAATTCTGTTTGGAATGCGAATGCTGAAACAATGTCAGTTAAAAGTAATGGTTACTATCCTTGATAAACTTACTGAATATACAAGAACTCATTCTGAAAAATCAATTAAGGCCTTACAGAAATTATCAATTCCTGTGCTTGTGATTACTAGTTTATATGATAAAGTTGTTCCTGCAGGTAATAGCGAAGATATTAGTAGGTATGCGAAAAAAGCTGTGTTTAAAATTATCAAAGATGTACACCATGCAATTATGCTTGATAAGCCAGATGAAGTGTCAACGACAATATTGAAATTTCTTGAGAATAGGAAGATTAAGGAGTATTTTTGAAGAGTATAAGCATATTGTAGGAGTTTTAAAAAATGATTCAGTATTTTCTTTAGAGAACTTTGACAATTTTATAATTATTTAAAATTCTCTTTAGTTTCTTTTATCCACTGGTTATAATTATTAATGAATTCTTGCATTTCATTTTCTATTCTGATTTTATTTTCTTGTACAATTTCTCTTGCTATTTTATTATATAAGCAGAGAATTCTAATTGTTATTTCTTCTTTTGGTGGATGATATTCGACAGTTGGATTAAATTTATTAATATCATTTGTTGGTGGATATTCTACAATAAGATGATGCTGTTCTTCTTTATTATTTGGGAAAATAGAAATCTTTTTTGTAAAGATAATTAATTTTGCAGAAATCTCGAGTTTATCACTAATATCCTTTGTTGTAAATGCCACTATTTGTACATAGCCACCAAATGGGAAATGATGAATATATCGAGGCTCTTTAGGATAATAATAAGAGGATTGAGGCTGCCAACTCCGCCAATCAGAGGTTGGAGTTTTTTCTAATTTATCTAATAATTGCGTTAGATCAATATTATTTTTTCTTGTTGCACTATATCTTAGTATCATTTCTCGTTCTTTGCTATTCATTGGCTGATCTCTGTAATAATCAATTACTAATGAATCAGTTCTTGAGTTTATTTCTTCATTTTCTTCAACCATTTTATTACCTCTGAGAATAATTACTGATTATAATTGACTATAATAATATTTATGACCACAATTGTTATTATAATCGAAAAGAATAAATAGGATTCATGCTATTTACTGTGTTATGGATGTTTCAGCATTAGAAGAAATTGGATTAACAGGTGCAGAAATAAAAGTATTTATTGCTCTTAATGAATTAGGATTAAGTAGTGCTGGAAAAATTGTGGAGAAATCAAAGTTGCAAAATGCCGTTGTGCATCGTGCATTTCATTCACTTGCAGAAAAAGGATTACTGAGTTCTGTATATCAAGGAAGAATCAGAAAGTATTCAGTCATTGAACCAAAACAGCTCATTTCTTTTTTGGATGAACGAAAAATAAAACTAATGAAATTATTACCTGAACTTGAGGCAAAAAAGAAACTTGCGATTGAAAAATCTCAAGTGATGATGTTTCAAGGAATTCGAGGAGTTAAAGAATTACTTTCTTTGCTATTCCATACTTCTTTAAAGAATACTTCAAAGGAGTACCTTAGCTATGGGGGACCACAAAAAGCACATGAAATTCTTGAGGATTATTTTTGGGAAGGGTTTCATAATAAACGAATTGAACAGAAAATTGCTGCGCGTTTGCTCTTTAATCATGATCTGCGCTGGTGGGGAAATGCGTTAAATAAAAAGAAATATACCACTGTCCGTTTTACTGCAAGAAACTTTGAAGAGATTACAGAAACAATTATTTATGGTAATAAAGTTGCAATTATTATTTATCTTGAAACACCCTCTGGATTCCTCCTTGAATCTGCTGAAGCTGCAAAGTCGTATCGATTGTTTTTTGAACTACTTTGGAAGCAAGCAAAAAAATGATTATATTGCCATTATAGCAAAACATATATACTCATACTTTTAGAAATAGATAAAAGAGGTTGATGATTATTTTTGGCATAACATTATTTCAAAAGAAAATAACAGATAAAGAAAATATTAAAAAATTACTTTCTCGTATTAAAAATTTAAATCGCTTTGGACTCAATTCTTATTTACAGGAAATTGAGTCGAAAACAAACAGAACAGTTGTTGTTGAAGGAAAGACAATGATTAGTTTAGGAAGCTATAGTTATCTTGGACTTCTTGGAAATAAAAAAATAGAAGCTGCTGCGATTGCTGCAATTAAAAAGTATGGGACTGGCGCAGGCGGTGTACGATTATTGACTGGCAATAGCACTCTGCATAAAAAGCTTGAAAAAAAAATTGCAGAATTTAAAGATACAGAGGATGCAATTACTTTTTCTTCTGGCTATGTCACCAATATGTGCACGATTGCATCGCTCTTTGGCAAAGATGATTTAGTTTTGATTGATAAATATGACCACCAAAGTATTTATGATGGCTGTATTTTATCAGGTTCGACTTGGCTGCGATTTAATCATAACGATTTGCAGGAACTTGCAGTTATTTTAGAACAGAATGTGAAGAAATTTAAACGAATTTTAATTGTTGTTGATGCTGTGTATAGCATGGATGGCGATATTGCGGATATGCCGAAAATAATTTCTCTTGCAAAAAAGTATAAAGCATTTACGATGGTTGATGAAGCGCATTCACTTGGTGTTTTAGGAGAACATGGCAAAGGAATCAGTGAATATTTTGACCTTAAGAAAGATTCAATTGATATTCAAATGGGGACGTTAAGCAAAGCAATCCCTGCAATTGGCGGGTATGTTGCTGGGAAAAAAGAAATGATTGATTATCTGCGATATTCGAGCCATGGATTTGTGTTTTCTGCTGCGCTTCCTCCTTCAGTTTGCGCGACTGCGATTGCAGCATTTGAAGTGATTGAAACAGATCAAAAGATGCATATGCAGCTGAAGAAAAATATTGATTATTTTCTTTCAGGGGTGAAGAAGCTTGGATTTAATACATTGCTCAGCAAAGATACTGCAATTATTCCTGTGATGATTGGAGAAGATGTGAAAACATTTCGATTTGCAAAGAAATGCAATAAGCTTGGAGTATTTGTCTGTCCGATTGTCTATCCAGCGGTACCAAAAGATGCAGGGAGATTGCGCTGCTGTGTGATGGCGACGCATACGAAGAAAGATTTGGATACGGTATTAAAGGTGTTTGAAAAGGTTGGGAAGGATTTAGGAGTTTTAAAGTTGAGAAAATAGGTTATAATAATTGTAAGATTTCTGCTGTGTTTAAAATATTAATTTTATTTTGTTGTTTGAGCTTTTTATCATTTGACCATAAAGGACAATTTAGTTTTAATGCAAGAGCGAGATACATTATATCTTTTTCATCAGGAGATAATACTTCCGCTTCTTTAATGTATGGATTATAATCATCTTGTTGAATTACAGTAATAATCTCCTTTAGTTGATGCATTATTTGAATAAATTCTTCTCTTGTTCTTGATGTTTTTTGTAATATTACACCCTCATACTTAAAAAATTCTTCGATAATAAACTCAGAAGTATATAACTTTAGTTCTTCATTAAAAAGAAGTTCAGCAGTAGTACTATTTTTAATAAGTGCTGAAAATAATATATTTGCATCAACTACTAGCTCCATATTAATGCCTATGCCTTTTCATTGCTTTTATAGTTATTTCTTTTCCGAGATCTAATGCTTCTTGTTCTGTAAATTTACTTTCTCTTGTAAATTGCTTAAATTTCTCAAGCATTAATAACTTTTTTTTTATTGCTTCTCTTGCAACAGCACTCCAATTAATATCATGAAATAAATCCATTTCTTTTTTTATTTCTTCTGGAACAGATAATGTAATGCTTACCATAGTGTTACCTCCTGTTGTATATGTTTATTATGTGTAAAACGTTTGTATATTTAAATATTACTTTTTTTAGAATTTAAACTGCTTATCTTCATCAACATCCTCTTTATTCTTTTGTTTCATAAATTCTGGAGAATAGAGTTGAATAATTTTGAATTTACCTGAAGTTGCTTTTGTTTCTGCATGGATTGTCTGCTCGAGAATATGAACTTTGCCCCAATGCAGCCATTTCCCATCGATGTTGTGGGCGAGGAAAACGCGTGTTGGTGCTGGATGATACACTCGCATGTTTGGCTTTTGAAATGAGAATATTTTGTTTTTAAATTGCTCTGCTGTGAATTGTTTGTTTCGATGTTGCTCGAGAATTAATTCTTTGGGAAAGCCTTGCTCAGTTGTTAATTGTAATGTGTCGTTGAATTCGATAAAGGTGCCCATGGTTATAAATAAGAGGGAGAATGTTTTATATAAATTTTCTGCTGATAATTAATATAATGTGTAAATATTAGAAGGAGGTGTTCATTTTTTTGCAGTTGTTTTTTTCTTTTTCTTTATTAATTGGATTATTCTTTCATGAATTGTGGAAGAAATGCAAGGATTAATTTTATAAAAGAGCTGTGTTTTTTATGCTTTAATGGTACATGGTGAATTAGTAAAAACAATTACAGCTGATGGATTAGAGTTACAGGGATTTTGGATTAATAAGAAAACTCCTGTTGCAGTTTTTCATTCTCATGGTACTGCAGGGGATTTTTATACACATAAATTTATTGAACTTGAAGCACAGAAACTTGCTGCTGCTGGTATTTCTTTTTTATCTGCAAATAATCGAGGACATGATGTCTATGCAGATATTCGTAAACATGAAGCTGACGGAAGTGTCCATTGGGTGCAAATAGGTGGGGCATTTGAAAAATTTGAAGAGTCTGTTTTTGATATTAAAGCTTGGATTGATTTTTTAGAACAACAAGGTGTGAATCATATTATCCTCCAAGGACATAGTTTATCACAAAAATTAATTTATTATATGCAGCAAACAAAAGATGATAGAATTATTGGGCAGATTCATTTATCTCCGTGCAATGATGCTGGATTTATGCATGTTACTTTGGGAAAAGAAAAATATGCTGCAACCAATGCATTGATTCAGAAAATGATTACTGGCGGAAAGGGCAATGAGATGCTACCAAAAGAACTTGCCGTTGTTTGTCCAATGGCAGCAGTTGCTTATTCTGGTTATTTAACTGAGGACAGTATCGGAAATATTTTCCCTTATCATGATGCAGCCTCAACAAAATGGAAAATGTTCGCAGAAATAAAAGAACCTTTACTTGCTGTGTTTGGCGGAGCTGATGGATTTATTAAACCTTCACCTCAAGAAGCTTCTCTGTTATTTAAGGTAAAAGCAAAAGCTGCAAAAAATGTTAAAGTTGAAGTTATTGAGAATGCTCCTCATAGTTATGTTGGTTATGAAGAGAAATTAGTGCAAGTAATTATGCAGTGGATCCATAAACTTTTGTAGAGAGAACTTTGCAAAAGTTATACTTTCATCTCATACACTCGATAAATACTTTTTATTTTTCCACCAAGCTTTTCTGCTAAATGTCTTGATGCTGTGTTTGTTTCAAGAACCCAAGAATATTCTACTGTTGTGTAACCTTTTTTTTTGAGGTTAGCGATTAGCTGCTGAGCAATAATTGTGCCAAAACCTTTATGCTCATCATTTGGTAAAATGCAGATGAGTGCTAATCTGGCTTCTTTTATTTTTCTTTTGTACCAGAGGAATTGAATTGTTTGGAATAATTTTGATTTTGCAGTTATTTTATCAATAATGAGATTAAAATTTGGAATGCAATACAGAAAACCTACAGGAATATTTTTATAATTGATGATTAATGTCAATTCTTCGTCGAGCACTTGCCTTAAATCTCCCACTTGATAATAGAATTCTTCAAATTTAATTGGATAATAAAGCCAATGATTTGTTTTACCGTATGCCTCTGAATAGATTTGAAATGCAGTTTTTAGTTTTGAATCAAATTCTTGTTTTTTAAATCCAATAATTTGGATATCAAGATTTTGATCATTTTTATTTTGTTTACTCTGATTTTGTTGACTTAGATTTTCTTGATTTACATTTTTGCAATTTGGAAGATAGATTGTGTAGGCTAAGAGATCAATGTGTTTTTTTAATTTTAATTTTGCAAAATGTTCAAGATAGTAAGCAGGGTTTATTGGCATAGAAATTTCAGGGATTAGTGAGAAATTATTTTGGAGCAAGCCAATGTTATTGAACATGTTGCCATCGATTGGACCAAGAAATTTTGTGCATTTTTGTTTTTTTAGTATTTTCTTTGCTTCTTTGAATAATGCTTTTGTGATTTGGAAATCATCTTTTGTTTCAAAAAAACCAAAAAACACTGTTTTCTGGTTTTTTTTTATGTAATAACTATTATAGTCTTGATCAATAATAATTGCCATTCTTGCAACTGGCTCATTGTTCTCTGTTGCAATTAATAATTTATATTCAGCATGCTGCCAATAAGGATTTTCTTTAGAAAAGAATTTTTCAATTGATTCTTCGTCTTTATAATAATTGTAGTGTATTCCATAGTTATTAGTATTATTATTTGGATTATTAAATAAAAGAGCTGATACTTTTATGAATTGCTGTATATCAGTTGTTTGAGAAACTTCCATTGGTAACAGTTGTTAGAATAAGGAATATATTTAAATACTAGTCATCATTTACAAGTAGTATTTTTAGATGAGCATTTAATAGATGAGTTTATGATATTAATTTATGTGATAGTTCGGTGGAATGATGGCTGAGATAAAAACACAAGTACATATTGGAGAATTGTATGACTTAGGGGGAAAACTTGCCCATGAATTAGATAATCTGCTCCAAACAACTGATGGAAATCGGATTATTGATAAAATATTTCTTGGAATGGGTATTGATACTCAGCAAAGAGATTTACAAATACTTGTGCCAACAAGTAGTTTACAACAATTAACTGAAGAAGTAAATCGAAGAAAAAAGATTTTAGAATCAGATGCAATTAAAAATAGAAATATTTTACAAGCGATTTATACTGCACGAGCAAAAGGTGCTAGCGATGCTGCAATTGATAGTGTTCTTTCAAAGAGTGGATTTGAACGAATTCAATTTCAAGATCCTGATATGAGCATTGGTTTAGTTGCTTCACGAAAGATTATTGATGGTCTTTCATTTCTTGTCAAAGAACCAGCATTTGGTTATTGGATGGGACGATATGGCGCTCAAACAACTGTACTGAAAGAAGCAAAACACCTTGCAATGATCACGAGTGATATTCCCACATACTTACGATTTGCTTCAGGATTGACACCAAACTATTTTAATAACTGCTGGGCAACAAGTGCGCTTTTGTATGAAGAAAAATTAGAACAGATTGCAGGAATTGTGCACCATAGCAGTGATATTGTTTGGAGTGATAAAATAGGAGTACGGCCAACAATTGATGAGTATGGCTATACTGTTGGATTATTTGATGGGCCAATGTTTGAACTTTTAAAATATTTTAAACGATCACCAAAAATGTATGAATTATTGAAGAAAAAAATAAATGGTAATAAAAAATTAGAACAATTACTTGAAGGAAGAAGCAAAGAAAATCTTTCAAGAGTTGCACAAATTTCAACTTCAGTTCCTGTACATGGATTACGTTTAAAACAAGGAGAAGATGTTTTTCAATATTTTGTTGAAAATCAAACTGTTGTTTCTTATTTACTTGATGCAGTATGGAACCCTTTGGCAAATACTAAAAAAGAAGTAGCTGAATTGAGTGAATCAGGTGTCAAAATTAATGATGTAATTTATAACGCAGAAACATCAGTTCTTGCAATTGATTGGTATGAACAAGAACTAACTGGTTTTGGCAGATTCTTCGATAGTGTTAATCCATTCAGAATTCTTGGAAGATATATTGAACGCAAAGCAAGACGACAATATAATGATGAAGTACTTGGACAAATTGCAGAGGAACGAGCAGAACTTATTGCAATGAAACATCGAATAGAAACAGCACGATTAGAACAGCTTGTCGCTTTGCGAACAGAAGAGTTGAGAAAAGCTGAAGATGAAAAAAGAATTGCAATGGAGAGGGCAATGACTGCGCAACGATTAGAATCACTTGTCACCTTAGCTGCTGGACTTGCCCATACTGTTAATAGTCAAATTGCACCAGCTGATGGAATACTTGAATTAATTAAAATGGATCTTGATACTCCGACTATCCCACAACAAGAGCGAATTCAGTTACTTGATTATATTGGTGCCTTTGAAAGAATTATTGATGATATTAAAGGAACAATTAGCGGCTTTCGTTCGATTACAAAAGGTACTGATAAATATTCACAGAATAATATCAATGATATTTGCACTGCTGCACAAAATATGCTTTCTTTTACTCTCAATAAAATAACTTATGAACAAAAAAATGTATTTGGAGAAGATGTTGCTGAAGTTTATTGTAATAAAGGTGAAATTGCAGAGGTAATGGTTAATTTATATCGAAATGCAATTGAAGCAATGAGTTCTTGTGACCAAAGAATTTTAACCACACGAACATACCAAAAGAATGATTATGTTTTTATAGAAGTAAAGGATACTGGTTCTGGTATTCCTGAAGAAATTATTCATCGTATTTTTGAACCACTCTTTACAACAAAAAAATTAGGAGAAGGAAGCGGAATGGGACTTGGATTAAATATTTGCTATCGTACAATTACAGCCCATAAAGGAGAGATAACTGCTCAAAATTATAATGATGGTGAGAAAAAAGGTGCGCGATTTATTATACAATTACCTATTGATGGGGGAATGAAAAATGGAACAGAAGGATAAGGGAAGAATGACTACACATAGTATTGATGCAGGAGAATTAGAATTAATTGCAATTGAATCAACAACTGTAGCAAAAGATAAATATTTAGTGTTATTAGTTGATGATTTACCGAAAGTTGTTGATGTAACAGGAACTCTTCTTTCTCGAAAGGGTTATTCAGTCTTAGGATTTACCAATTCAGCAATTGCACAAATATATGTTACTGCATTATCTGGAGATCAAAAGGCAAAAGATAAATTAGCTTCTGCATTTAATAGCAAAACTATTATTGGAAAACCATTTACTGCTATAAATCAATTTCAATCAGGAGACACAAATGCTTATTTATTTGCTCGAGAACAACAAAACTGGGAACAATTAATGAGCTATCAGATTGCTGTTGTTGTATCTGATGCCATGATGCCACAACCAAATGGTTTTGAACTCCTTGGTCATGTTGGAGAAACCTTTCCAAATACGTATCGAATCCTTTTAAGTGGAGAAACTGAATATGTAAAATCAACACAATTAAAAGAATCATTGAAAGGAGTAGCATTTGATGAATATATTGAGAAAGCAGCACAAGGTATTGCTTATGCTAATCCACTTCAAGAAAAAATATTATTTGGATTAAAACGATATGAACATCGTCTCAATCCACAATGAGAATAAATTAATTTTATTTTAATGATTTTATTTTCTATTTTTTTCTCTTATTCTTTTTTCACAAATATTCTTCTTTGTGTAAGAAATAACCTATGTAATTACCGACGATAAAGAAAACAATTATTACTCGCGCTGTGCCGTAGAAACTTCCAAAAATAAAGCCGATGAGAAAAGCGATTATTACCATGAAAAAAAGCATTTTCATACGATATTTTCTAAAAAATAACATTCTTCCTGAGATCAAACCACAGATGGTAATCATTATGTACGTAACTGCTGCGCTCTTTGAGAATAATGCAATGAAGAATCCAAGAACTAATAAAATGAGACTTAATAGTTCTGGCCATTGTTCTTTGAAGTAAAAAAAGCCTGATGCTTTTTTATTTAAAAAAAATGGAGCTATGCTCCATTTTTTTTGAGAAGTTGAATTTTGTGAGATTTGTGGCTTTTGCATAATTTCATTTCTCCGGCAAACCAACGGTATCTTTTTCAATGTAATTAAAAAATAATAGCCAAATTACACCACCAATAACAAATGCGAAAAGCAATGAATAGAAATGAATCGTGTACAAAACAATATAACCTACTAATGAACCAAAGAAAAAGACATAGTTTAATCGTGATGCAAAAAATAAATGCAGACCATCAAGTCGAGGCAAAGGAAGCATTGTGAAGACAGCGTAGTATAAATTGATGAATGTCATTAGATCAAAAAACACAGGAAAAATGCCGAATATTGAGAGTGTTTTAAAGAATGTTGCCAAGAGTAGATTCATTAATGGGCCAGCTGCAGCGAGCAATCCTTGGGTAAAATAATTCATCCCATACCTGAAATGACCTATTCTTAAAACTGACATGTGATGCAGTAATAATCCTCCTGGTAATACAATATACCATTTTCCATTGGTGATGAATGTTGCAAGAATGCCGATTAATAATCCTGTTGGCCACATTTGATATTCTGCACGCATACCTATATACAATGCAGCTGCTTTATGACCGACTTCGTGCAGGATAATTGCAATTGCAACAATTAAAATCATTTTTAAGAAATTTGCAACCCAATAGGCTGTACTAAATACCGGCTGTTTATCATCATAGGAGAAGATAAATGCAACTATTATTATTGTAATCGCTAGTTCAAACATTTCTCTTGGTGAGAAGCGAAAAAAACGTTTTAATCGAGATGCAAATTCGCCCATGAATTGTTTTCTGGTAAGAGGAGTTTATATAGTTTGTTGTCAGAAGGTGCTGTAGAAAATCTCGCCAGAGGCTCGATCTTTGCACCAATTCGCATTTTGACATATATAGCTAAAGCAAATAATTTTCGAACATTACTTTGCTTTAGCTAGATAGTAAAGGCACATTAAATTATTAGATTATACTGCGCCTTGACTATATTCGAAAGAAAAAATTCCTCTTGTTAAAAATAATCCCGACTTCATGGAGATTATTAGACTTGCAACAAGTTGCAAGCATTCCCTTTTTTCTTGTTGTATATTTTCTAAGATGCTCATCTGAAGGTGCAAAGATTACATTTTCCACAGTGCATGCCAGGGTGCTGAACTTTAAACTGCATCGTACTTTAACAATTCTTTTTCCATGCCTTCAAGATGACCTGCGCCAACAATTACGAGAATTTTCTTTTCTGGATATTTTCGTCGCATTTTGATTAAGCTTTTTACCATGTAGGTATTTCGCTCTGCGATTAATACTTTGTAGATATTAGGATATTTTCGTTTCATGAATGATGTTAATTGAATCACTGTTTCTTTTGATGGTACTTTTGACAGATCTAATGTTTCGATGTCTAAGCCTAGCTCTTTATATTCTTGTATTATTTTTTTTCTGCGAAAAATGCTTTTGAAAATGTCTTTGACAAAAACCCAGCGTTCTTTCCATGATAATGTTTTTGAAAAACGCTGCAATGTTATTTCTATATCTTGATCGATTAAAGCTACTTCAAGATTATTTTCTTTTGCAAGCTTTATTGCAGTCAGCATTTCATCACCAGGAGTTGCATTAACGAATGAACCTAATTTTTTTGAAGAATAAGAACCAATAAGGGCAAAAAGATAACCTTTGAATCCTATTTTAAAAATTGATTTGATCGATAAACTCGATTTTTTCCCTTGTTTCTTTTCTTTATTTTCTTCTTGCAATGCAAGAAATCGTTTTGAATCTAATTCTACTGCAATGATCAAAGGTTTAAATGATTCAATTGCTTTTGTTACTTCTTCGATGCTTTGCTTTGCAATATGCGATGTTCCAATGAGTTTAATCGATTCCATATACTCCTAGATTCAGTAATAGTTCTTATAGTTAACTGATTTGCCAATATCTCCTGAATAAATGAAGTGAATTCGGAGATACTACCTATATCCAAAAGCTTTATTAATATCTTCTCGTTCTTGTTCAAAAAGGGAATTCAATGGATACTGAAATTAAAGAACAGAAAAAAGGTTTTATTGCAACCGTCAAACATATCTATGAAACAAAATATAAATTGCTCTTAGCAATCACCCTCTTTATCTTTTTTCTTGCACTTGTTCAAATTGGTTATCAAGTTGCTACTACGGGAGATTTCGTTCAAAAAGGAGTTTCTATTAAAGGCGGATTAACAATCACTATTATTAGTGATAAAAATTTAGATTATAATTCAATCAGCAAAGAATTACAAAATCAATTAGGAAAAGATACTGCAGTGAAACTTGTTACTATCGGAAGCAAAACGAGCTTTATTATTGAATCAGGCATTAATGATAAAGATGCTGTCGAAAAATTTGTTTCTCAAGTTGAAAAGATTACTGGAATGAAAAGAAATACATTTAGTATCGAAGTCACTGGACCTAGTTTAGGGCAAACATTTTTTAGAGATACAATTACTGCATTGATTATTGCATTCATTGCAATGGGCGCTGTTGTGTTTTTGTATTTTCGAATTCCAATACCTTCTCTTGCAGTAATGCTCTCAGCAAGCGCTGATATTTTAATTACTTTAGCTGTTGTTAATTTGCTTGGGATTAAATTATCAACTGCAGGTATTGTTGCATTTTTACTTTTAATTGGCTATAGTGTTGATACTGATATGCTTCTTACTATCAAAGTACTTAAACGAAAAGAAGGAAAAACAATGGATCGTGTTTATGGTGCATTAAAAATTGGCACCATGATGACATTTGCTTCTTTAGCTGCTGTTCTAGTAGGATTACTCTTCTCAAGATCAGAAGTGATTACCCAAATTATGCTTATTTTACTTATTGGATTATTTGTTGATTTATTCACCACATGGATTCAAAACGTCGGATTATTACGACTTTATTTAGAAAAGAAGGGAAAACATGACTAATACAGTACTGCCTCAATTAAAACAATTTTTTACAAGCACAAGAATAATTATATTATTGCTATTATTAATTATGTCACTTTTCTTAATTAGCCCACAATTTTTTCAAGATGGCGTTGCTATTCGTGGAGTTGTTAAAAATTCAGCAGCAAGCTATGCTGGTTTTGTAAATCCTTCGGCAACAGATAAACCTGTGAATAAAGAAGTAATTTATCAGATCAATGGACAAGAGATTAAAGATGCAGATGCTTATAAGACTGCAATTGATGCGTTGCAACCAAATGATATAGTAACACTCAAAACAAAAACTCATTTTGATGTTGATAGTAATGGAAATCGAAAATTTTATTATTTCTCAAAAGAAAGAGATTACACATTACTCGTTAGACCAAAATATAATATTACCACACTCAATGAATTTGAAGATGTTCTTGTCAATCAAACAGAATATTATAACGAAACTATTAATGGAAGCAGTGTTCAAAAAAGTAAAATTGTTTCAAAAAAAGTGAAACAGCAAAAAATATTGAATCAAACAATTGGCGCAGAAGATATTGGATTAAATGTGTATGATGCTCCTCAAAATAATTTACGAAAAGGACTTGATCTTGAAGGTGGAACAAGAGTTTTACTCCAGACAGAGAAAAAAGTTTCTGACGATGAACTTCAAGTTGTTATTGATAATTTAAAACAACGATTAAATGTGTATGGATTAAGTGATTTAATTATTCGGAGCGCAGGAGATTTTACAACAGGAAACCAATATATTGTTGTTGAAATTGCTGGTGTTACTGAAGATGATATTAAAGAATTAATTGCAAAACAAGGAGTATTTGAGGCAAAAATAGATAACAAAACAGCATTTACTGGAGGAGTTGATATTAAAAATGTCTGTAGAACTCCTGACTGCAGTTTTGTTATTGACCCACGATCGCCTTGCGGAAAGATCACTTCAGGAGATTATCAATGTACTTTTTCATTTTCTATTACATTAAGCAAAGAAGCTGCAGAAAGACAAGCAGCATTAACCAACCAATTGCAAGTTGTTGATGGTAATTATTTAAGCAGTAATATTGATTTCTTCCTTGATGGAGAAGCTGTTGATAGCTTACGTATTGGAAGCAGTTTGAAAGGAAAAGCTGAAACGAGCATTGCAATTTCTGGTCCAGGAATTGGAAGAACACAAGAAGAAGCAATTCAAAATTCAGGTAAAAATATGAAAAAGTTGCAGACAATTTTAATTACCGGTAGTTTACCTGTTAAACTTGAAATTGTAAAAATTGATACATTATCACCGCTTCTTGGAAAAGAATTGATTAAGAATGTTTTATTAATCGGATTCCTTGCTATCCTTGCAGTTGGACTTGTCATTTATGCTCGTTATCGAAAATTCATTATTTCAGTACCAATGATGTTTACCATGCTTTGCGAAATCGTTTTAATTTTAGCATTTGCTGCATTGATTGGATGGAACCTTGATTTAGCAGCAATTGCAGCAATTATTGTTTCTGTTGGTACTGGTGTCGACGATCAAATTGTCATTACTGAAGAAGCGCTTGATAAACAAAAAGATTCCTATAGCAATTGGAAAGATAAATTAAAAAAAGCATTCTTTATTATTATGGCAGCATACTTTACCACTGTTGTTGCAATGATTCCGTTATGGACTGCAGGAGCAGGATTATTGCGTGGATTTGCGCTTACGACAATTGTAGGAGTAACCATCGGTGTTTTCATAACACGACCTGCATTTGCTGCTATGCTTGAAATCTTGCTTGGAGAAAAAGGCAATTAGGATGGAAGAAACTAAGAGATGGGCAATTTCATTAATGCTCTTTACAACACTTCTTACTTCAATTGCACAAATCTTTTTAAAAAAAGGAGCTGCACATCTTGATATCCATTTATTTGCTCTTCTCACTAATTATCCTCTCTTAATCGGCTGCCTTTTATATGGGACTGCTGCAATTCTTATGATCATAGCATTTCGAGGAGGAGAATTGTCTGTATTGTATCCCTTGATCTCAACAAGCTATATTTGGGTAGCAATCCTTGCATGGTATTATTTTGGTGAAGCACTTTCTCTTGCTAAAATCATCGGAATTGTGTCGATCATTATCGGTGTTACTTTCATCGGTGTTGGGTCACGCAAAAAAGGAGTTGCTCCTGTATGAAACGATTGGTTCTGTTTTGTATTATTTTGCTTGCAACATTTTTAGGAGCATTTGGTTCATTATATTTGAAAAAAGCTTCAGGGAAATTGAGCAAGAAAATATTCACTAACTTTCAAAATACTGATTTATTCATTGGAATTGGCGTCTATTTAGCGTCGAGTGTTTTGTTTATTACTGCATTAAAATATGAAGATGTTTCTGTATTATATCCTTTAACCTCAGTTTCTTATATTTGGGCAAGTTTGCTTGCAATGAGGTTTCTTAATGAAAAACCTAATAAACTCCAATGGATAGGAATCATTATCATTATGATTGGCGTTACATTTATTGGACTCAGTTAAATTTGTCATTGAAAAAAACGTACAGGGAAAGTAAATAAGGTGATTTTATTATGAAAAAGGTTGTTCTTTCATTAGGCGGATCATTGATTAATCCAGAAAAAATTGACACTCAATTTTTACAAGATTTTGTATCTTTGATCAAAGGTTATCCTGATACACAATTTGCAATTATTTGTGGTGGCGGGATGCCTGCAAGAATTTATCAAGAAGTTGCACGACAACTTGGCTGCAATAATGATCGAGATTTAGATTTGATCGGGATTAAAGCGACAAAAATCAATGGTGAACTTGTGCGGAGTCTTTTTGGCAGCGATGCATATGAGAAACTGATTGATAATCCTGAAGATAAAATAAAAACAAATAAAAAAATAATTGTTGGGGCTGGATATGAACCTGGATATTCGAGCGATGTTGATGCGATACTTCTTGCAAAAAATATTGGAGCAAAAGTTGTGATTAATCTCAGCAATATTGATTATCTTTATGATAAGGATCCGAAAAAGTTTAAGGATGCTCAAAAAATTGAAAAAATTTCTTTTAAAGATTTGCTGAAGATTACTGGAGAAGAATGGGTACCTGGTAAAAATGTGCCATTTGATCCTATTGCAAGCAAAAAAGCAATGCAGTTTGGCATTAGCGTCGTTATTATGAACGGTAAAAAACTTGATAATCTTCGAAATTATTTTAATGGGAAGAAATTTGTTGGCAGTATTATTGAATAAACTAATCGTTTCTTATTTCAATTTTAAGAAATGATTTATATTGACATCAGACATTACTTCTTTTTCTATCCATGAACAGTCACTTTTATTACCATGAGAAATTTTAATAGAAACTTCTTTGCCACAATCACAAATTGTAGTTTTATACATTAATTGCGCTTGAAATTCAGTTTTAAAATCAGAAAGTTCAACATTGGTTCCACAATACAAACATTGTTCTTTAAAGATGTCTTCTTTAACCAAGTGATGTAATGCAACTATTTACTACCAACCCCTTTTTCAAATAAACTAATCTGTTAATTATTTATAGTCTGTTTAATCCATTGCTGATATTCTTTATTTGCTGTTACCGCTAATTTGATTATGCACGGCGTTTTATAGCTATGCAGTGCTTTTATTTCTTTTTGAATTTGCTTGTATTTATTCTTTTCTGTTTTGAGGATTAAAACGTATTCTTTTTGTGATTGTAATGTCTTTTTCCATAAATAAAGACTCTCAATTGGAAATAAATTTGCACAAACAATTAATCCTTTATTTAGTAAATGCTTGGCAATCTTTCTTGCTTCTGCTTTATTCTTGCAAGTGATATAAATGATGATCATTTGACTGATATTAGAATTTCTCTTTATAATTCTTTTGTTAGCAGTATTTCTTGAGTGAGCTTGTGAACTCAGAAATACTGCAAAAGTATAAAAAGAGTGGTTATTCCTTCATGAATATGGAGATTATTATCACTACTTGCATAGGATTATTTGTCATTCGGGATAAAATGATTGTTGACAAAATATTATTTAAAGATGTTCATGATAGCAAAAATGCCCTCAAATATCAACAGCAATTAGTGCAAAAATATCCTCAAGCTAAAACAAATATTGCTTATGTACTGCCAAAAGCAAAAGAGTATGCAAAACGATTTTATGAATGGAATTTGTATTTAACTCGAGAAAATTTGAAGAAAGCAATCACTCGCGACCATATGATCAGCCATTGTATTAATTGCATTGATGAATTAAATAAAGCAATTAATCTCCTCGTTAAAAGATTGCGAGAATGGTATAGTTTGTATTTTCCTGAATTAGATGCTAAAATTAGCAATAATGATGCTTTTGCAAGACTCGTGGTTGAAAAAGACAAAGCTGTTTTGCTTAAAGAATTTCGGCTTGATGAATCAATTGGCGGAGAATTAAATGGCGAGGATATTGCAGTGATCAAATCTTTTGCTGAAAAAATTGCCCATCTCGTGAAGCAAAAAGAAGAAAATGAAGCATATCTTGAAAAGATCATGGATGAATATTGCCCTAATTTAAAAGCAGTTGCTAATACGTTACTTGCTGCACAATTAATTGCACATACTGGAAGTCTTGCAAAATTAGCAGGCTATCCAAGCTCGACAATTCAAATATTAGGAGCAGAAAAAGCATTATTTCGACATATGAAAACAAAAGCTCGAGCGCCAAAACATGGAATCATTATCAATCATTCTTTGATCGCTGCTGCAAAAGCAAGAGATCATGGAAAGGTTGCGCGAAAAGTTGCAGCTGCAATCTCAATTGCAGTAAAAGTTGATTATTTTAAAGGAGATAAAACAATCGGAAAAGAATTGCGGAAAAAACTAGAAGAAGAGTTTGGAAAATAAGAACAGTTTTGCAAGTAAATTTGAGAATAAATAGTGAGAGATGAAACAATGATAACACAATCACAATATCACGGGGTATTTATTGAGAAAAAAGGATTTAAGAGTCTTCTTTATACTAAAAATCTGCTTCCTGGAAAAAAAGTGTATGATGAGAAATTAGTTTTTGACAAAGGAGTTGAATATCGAGAATGGAATCCAAAGAAAAGCAAGATTGGAGCTGCATTGCTCAAAAATATCAATAAATCCCCTCTTAAAGAAGGCGATTGCGTTTTATATCTTGGCTGCTCTTCAGGAACTACTGCTTCACATATTTCTGACATTATTGGTGAAAACGGATTTTTATTTGGCATTGATTTTGCTTATCGAATGATGCGAGATTTTACTTTCCTATGCCAAGAAAGAAGAAATATGGCTCCAATTTTAGGCGATTGCAAAAAACCAGAAACCTATGAGAAAAGAATTTTTCTTTGCGATATTATGATTCAAGATATTGCGCAAAAAGATCAATTAGGCATTTTTTTGCAAAATTTACGATTCTTAAAAAAAGGTGGCTTTGGATTTCTCGTTATTAAAGCAAGAAGTATTGATGTCATTCGAAATCCAAAACAAATCTTTGGAGAAATTGAACGAGAACTTGAAAAGCATGTTAAAATAATTGATTTTCGAAACCTTGAACCATTTGAAATGGATCATTGCATTTTCTTGATTGAGAAGGATAGGATGTAGAGAAAATTTTAAGATTTTTTTGTAATATTTATTCTATACAACATAATACCACCAACTACAAACATCACCATCGTCAATAACTGCCCCATTGTTAAACCTAGAAAAATGAATCCTAGCTGTGGATCAGGCTGGCGAAAAAATTCAATGATGAAGCGCAGCATGCCATACATTGTGATGAATAACCAAAAGCTTGTTCCTTGCTTGAATGCTTTATTTTTGATTGAAAGCAATGTTGAAAAGATAATCAGATTTTTTGCTGATTCGTATAATTGTGAAGGATGCCGTGGAATGCCATCACCAAAATCAACAGCAAATGGAAAGTTTGCATTCACAGGACGGCCATAAAGTTCTCCATTGATAAAATTACCAATTCTGCCTATTGCTAATGCTAATGACGCTGGCACAACAAGGTGGTCTGCTATTGTGTAAAAATGTATTTTCTTTTTTCTACAGAAATAAAATGCTGCGAAAATGATCCCTAATAATGCACCATGAAAAGCCATACCACCTTCCCAAACTGCAAAGATGCTTAATGGGTGTGCCGTATAATACGTAAAATTATAGACGAAAATATAAAACAATCTGCCACCGATGATTACGCCTAAAGCAATATAAGTAATTAAATCAAGCAGGTCATCAGTTGTTATGTTGAGCTTTTTTTGTTTTATTTGGTATTTTAAATAATAGTAAGTAATAAATAATCCAAGAACATAAAAGAGGCCATAATAACGAATTTGCAGAGGGCCAAGGGTGAGGAATACTGGGTTGAGATTGTAGAGGTATACCATTTTGTTGAATGTGTTTACTCTTTATAAAAAAGTTTTGTTCATTCAAGGGCATTATATCATTTATTATTGTATTCTCCATGGCTCTTTTAATTTGCCTGTATAGATTTTTGGACCACCAAATTGATCTGCTGTAATATCTATAATATTATCCCCTAATAAAAAGAAGGTGTGCGGAATATTATTATAAAAGCCCTGCACAATTGTGCCATGTTTGAGTTTATATTGGATATAGAGCGATGCAATACCGCAATTAAGCTTTGGAAACAATTGTTGGGAAGCTGCAATAAAAGAATTGACATCTTCAAGGGGATTATACTGCTTATAGAGTTTTTTGAGAATAGATGTACTTATTGATTGCGACTCAAATTGAGTTCGTATTGCTTTTATTTTTTCTTTAGGAATATTAATTTACTTCACAACCAGCCATCGAAGCTAGTGCTTCAAATGATTGTTCGCCTTCGAGACGTTTTCCTTTTGAAATCCATGTTGGATAACCTGTGACATTATTTGCATCGCATAATACTTTATTAAAATCACAATTTTTAAAATTTACATATTGAAATGAATTACCAAATTGTTTTTTTTGATTTTGACAGTGAGGACACCAATCAGTACCGTACATGACAACACCTTTTTCTGTCAAGCATTTTGCAAGCTTATCATATTTACCTGCTGCAAAAAAAGAATTATAACTTAATAAAGCTATACCAAGAATAATTATAATTACAATTGACCATTTGATTATTTTTTTTGTGTTCATACCTTTTGATTATAACTATTCATTTAAAAAATTATTGTTTTTCTCTTGCTGTTTTGTATTATTTATGAGTATTATTTAATTCGTTGTTTATTGTGATACTTTTTGGGATAACTATAATAAATGTAGTACCACGATCTAATTCAGATTCAACAAAGATTTTTCCTTGATGTAGTTCAATTATTTTTTTTACTATTACTAATCCCAAACCAGTACCTGCAACAGTTCTTGTCAGATGATTTTCAACTTGATAAAATTTATTAAAAAGCTTTGGAATCTTGTCTTTTGGAATACCGATACCTGTGTCAATGATTTTTAAAATAAATGAATCTTGCCTTTCTTCTGCTGTGAAAGTAATTACTCCTTTTTCTGGCGTGAATTTAATTGCATTACTAAAAAGATTAATTATTACCTGCTTTATTTTGCCTTCATCAAGAGTAATAATCATATTTTGCGGGATGTGATTCTTGATTATAATTTTCTTTTGCTTTGCTAAAGCATGATAGATTGTTTTTTCAACAAGATCATGAAGATTGCATTGTTTTAAAAAAAGACGCTCTTTTTTTTGCTCAAATTTTGCTAAGCTTAAAATATCCTCAATTAAATTTGATAAACGATTACTCTCATCATTAACAATGTTTACTGTTTCTTTTTGCTGTTTTGTTATCTTTCCAAATTCTCCCCTTAATAATAAAGAGAGGTAAAGTTTAATGTTTGTCAGCGGTGTTCGTAATTCGTGGCTGACAATTGAAACAAATTCATCTTTTAATTTATTCAACTCTTTAGCAACTTTATACTTCTGTTTTGTTTCAGACAATTGCTGCTGCAATGTTGCTTTGTCGACTAATTTTAAAAAGATTACCCTTAGAAAAAAAAGTGTTGCAAGAAATGGCAATGGATGGACGATAACTCGCAATAACTTATTTGACGACTCAAAAAAAAGATAATTAATGATTGTAATAATTGGGATGCATAAATAGATTAAAAAAGCTAAAAGAATATGATTTGCATATTTACCAATGAGCTTTGTATTGTATAGTATTAAATAGATTGTGTATAATAATACTGCAAATTTAATGATTTCAAAAATTAAAAAAACAATATGCGTTTTAAAATTAAAATTGAGATTATTATCGAGCGTATTAAACCAAATCAATTGTGCAATACTTACAATAATAACGAGCAAATAAATTTGAAGAAGTATAAATGAGTAATATTGCTTTTGCTTATTCTTGTATATTGGATAGAGAAAAGCAGTCGTCAATAATATTAATGAAAAAAGCTGTAATCCCTGCTCGAAAACAGGAATAAAAGGCTGATACCAAATTATTTCAGGAATTTTTCTAAAAATTAAAAAGCCCTGCACAAGAGTCATAAATGCCCGTGCAAGCATTAAGGTTGCAAATGCAGCAATTAAGGGAAGAAGGTCATTTTTTTTATATTTTAACCATTCACTGATCAACATATAAAGAACAATTGTAAAGAGAACAAGATCGATGCTATTTTTGAGCAGTTCTCCTCCTAGAGTACCTAAAAAATCATTAAACTGATGAAATAGTGCAATGAAACTTTCAATTACTGCCATAAAATAATTTACCCCCTTGTTTGTTTTTGCTGCCTTGTGTTGATTCCATTCGGTAAATTATTTTATTCTTAATTATTTTATCGATAATATTATTAAATTGAATTGATATTATTAAATGATATTATTATTATTCATAATAAAACTTGGTCAATGACATGCATTAGTTCTTCTGGCTCAAATGGTTTCATGATATAATCATCAGCGCCGAGTTCCATGCCTTTTGCTTCGTCCATCTCTTCGTTTTTTGCTGTAACCATGATTATTTTTGTGTTTTTTAATGTTGAATCCAATCGAATGTTTCTACAGACGGTAAAACCATCCATCTTTGGCATCATTACATCAAGCAGAATTAAACTTGGTTTTACTTTTCTTGCTTTTTCAATGCCTTCCACACCATCTTTTGCAAGATGAACTGTATACTTTTTTTGGAGAATTAATTGCTCAGCACGTGCAATGTTAAGATCATCTTCAATAATTAATACGTCTTTTTTCATAACACTCACCTCATCTTCTGATTTCAGTAAATAGGCGATGGTTTTAAAATGTTCTCATTTGTTTGTGATTCGATTATAAGAAACTCTTGCAAATGTAAAGTAAAGATAATTGATGATTAACAATATGCTGAAGAGAATAACACTCACATTCATATACAGTAGATAATCCTGATGATCTTTTAAATAAAATTGATTGATTATTGCTAAAATGATTGATAAGATAATTAAGAGAAGAAAATTAATTAAAAAACAGTATATTAATGGAACATATATCCGGCTATTTCCAAAAGCTTTGAATGCATCCTTCATTGCTTGCTTGATACTTCTTGTTTGCAAAAAGTAGTTTTGCATTAATTGCAAGAATAGACCAAGCAAAATAAATAATGGAGTTAGAATGATTAATTGTAGTATTGTAATCAATTGCTGTTTAACAGCTGCTTCTATTATGTAATTAATGAAAATAAATATTAGAAAAGAAATTCCGAAGAAAAAAAAATGAAATAAAGCAAGAAGATGACTCTTTTTAAAGCTTATTTCTAATTTTTTTTCGAAGGAATCAATTATTTGCAACAAAATTAATTTTGTGAATGTGTAGATAACTGTAATGATTATTAGTGAAATTAATAAAAGTGTGATAAATCCAAAAGTAGAAACAGCAAATTGTGCTGGAAAAATGACTGACTGCAATTTATTGAATACAAAAAGAAGCAAAAGAAAAATAATATCATATACTATTGTTAAAAGAAAGTAGGATGGCTTTTGTCTGATATACTGCACTGTTTGATTGCAAAGCGTTTTGCTATAACGTTCTTTTATTGTAATCTTCTTCTTTTCTTCATCCATAGTTTGATTGAGAGGGAAGCATTTAAATAGTTTTTCTCTTCAATAGCATTATGAAACATAATATTTTATCAGAAGAGAGATACCAAAAACAAGAATTGGTTTTTGGCGCTCAAAAACAAAAATTGCTTACAAAAAAAAACGTTGCAATTGTTGGACTAGGGGCATTAGGAAGCAATTGCGCAGAACTTTTGACTCGTGCAGGAGTTGGCAATATTTTACTGATTGACCGAGATATTATTAGCTTCAGCAATTTACAACGGCAGTATTTGTATGATGAGAATGATATTGATAAAGCGAAAGCTGCTGTTTGCCAGCAGAAACTGCAAATGATTAACAGCGAGATCAAAATTCAAGGAATAATTGCTTATATTAATTTTAAAAATATTGAACGTGTTCTTTCGCCAGCTGATTGTGTGATTGATTGCACTGATAATTTAACTACGCGATTGCTGTTAAATGATTTTTGTGTGAAATTTGGCAAATCACTCGTACATGGTGCTGTTGCTCGACAAATGGGAAGTGTGTATGTTTATACCCCTGATAAAGATGAGAAGAATAAGAAACGATATAAAAAAAATAAGAAAAGAGCTTGCTTGGCTTGCTTTTATGATGATAAATTAGTTCATGAAACATGCGATGTTGTTGGAGTCATGAACACTGCAAGCAGTATTATTGGGAGCTTGCAAGCGCAAGAATGTTTAAAATTATTAATCGGGGAAAAATATGAAACTCAATTTGTTCGCTTTGATTTTACAATAAATGAGATTATGAAGATAAATGCCTATGCAGTTAAAAACTGCAGGACTTGCGTAGAAAGAAAATATATTTATTTATCCGGTAAGGAAAAAGAGCAAAAAATCGCATATTGCGGCGTTTTTCATTATCAAATTGAAAAATGGTCTCTTAAAAAAAAATTTGATTTAAAAAAAAAATGGACAAAGATTGGAAAAGTGATTGATCTTGGTTATTGCATCCATTTTGGAAAGATTACTTTATTTAACGATGGGAGAGTGCTTCTCAAAGTTGCGACTGAGGATGAAGCAAAGCAATTGTATAGCACCTATATAGGGGATTAATGTGATTGGAATTGAAATTAAAAAATGCAAAACAAAAGCAAGTTATAGTGCTACGCTTTTAAAAAAACAGAAATTACAGCTGCATAAATTAAAAAATAATTTTGAAGTGATTAGCGATGCTGGAATTGCAGCAGTAATTATGGTTGATGGCGTTAAAGTGATTTGCCACAGTTATGGAGAACTTTTATTTTCAATTGATGATGTTCAAAAAATTAGAGAGATTAGTGAAAAGATATTTGCTGCTGTTTTATGAATGATAAAAAGAAGGACTGCGTAGAAATCCTTCATTTTGTGCAGACACCAATAATAATTCCGACTGCATCGAAATTATTAAGCTTACCTTCACTTCGTTTGGTAAACATCTTCAAAATTCTTGTTGAGTTTTTCTGAAGGAGCTATTTTCCCGTAGGGAGCATCCCCTAATAACGCTCTCGATTCAGAAAAATTATTGAATTTTGACTTGAGGATGGTATCTGCACTGTAGGATTTCTACGCAGCCAAAAGAAGAAATTATTTAAATGTGTATTCTGAACACTCTTTTATGGCATTAGAATTATATAATACATTAACACAAAAGAAAGAACTATTCAAATCAATTGATAAGAATAGGGTCAAAATGTATAATTGTGGCCCTACAGTGTATAATTATGCGCATATCGGAAATTTTCGTGCATATGTCTGCAGTGATATTCTCAAGCGATATTTGCTGTATAAAGGTTTTGCGGTGAGACAAGTGATGAATATTACTGATGTTGATGATAAAACAATTCGAGACTCACAAAAAGAAAATGTTTCTTTACAGCAATTTACTGAAAAATATACCCATGCATTTTTTGAAGATTTAGCTACGCTCAATATCAGCAAAGCAGCTGTTTTCCCTCGTGCTACGCAGCATATCCATGGCATGGTAAAAATGACGCAAGAGTTGCTTGCAAAAAAGATTGCGTATAAAGCTGCTGATGGTATTTATTTTAGCATTCAAAAATTCAAAAATTATGGAAAACTTTCTAAAATAAAATTAACAGAGACACAGACAGGAATTCGAGTAAAAAATGATGAATATGACAAAGAAAATGCTCATGATTTTGCACTCTGGAAATTTTGGAATGAGAAAGACGGCAATTGCTTTTGGGAAACTGAACTTGGCAAAGGACGACCTGGATGGCATATTGAATGCAGTGTTATGGCAATGCAGCATTTAGGGGAACAATTTGATATCCACACAGGAGGAATTGATCTCATTTTCCCCCACCATGAAAATGAAATTGCACAATCAGAAGCAGTAACAGGAAAGAAATTTGTAAACTATTGGCTGCATAATGAATATATTTTAGTGCAGGATAAAAAAATGTCAAAATCACTTGGAAATTTTTTTACACTTCGTGATCTTTTAGTGCAAGGCTATCGACCAAGAGCAATACGATACTTATTGCTTTCTTCACATTATCGACAGCAATTAAATTTTACCTTGCAAGGAATTGATGCAGCACAAAAAGTAATTGAAAAGTTTGATATTTTTTTTGCTTCAATCGATGAAGCAAAAAAAAAGAGTGAATGTGCAGAGAACCTGGAAATTCAAGAAAAAATTGAACATACAAGGAAAGAATTTGAACAAGCTATGGATGATGATTTGGAGATTTCAAAAGGATTAACTGCAATTTTTGAGTTTATACGGTCAATTAATATTTTATTACAGGATAATAAAATTGGCAAGAAAAATGCTGACGAGATTCTTCTCTTTTTAATGAAAATAGATTCTGTGCTTGGGATAATGCAAACTGAAGAACATAAAATTCCTCGTGAAATTGTTGTTCTTGCAGAACAGCGAGAACAAGCAAGAAAGAAAAAAGAGTTTTCTCTTGCAGATAATTTACGAAAAGAGATCAATGCAAAAGGCTACATCCTTGATGATAATCCAACAGGATATAAATTAAGGAAAAAGGATTGAGAATTAATAGAGTTTGTGAAAATTTATTTCTCTTGTTAATTCCCCAATAAGTTATGTTCTGATTAATAATAAATGATTAATAAGGTAACAATTTACTGGCACCCTATTATTTAATTAATGTCAAACTATTATTTAGTCTTTTTTGTTAGTTTAGTTGCATTTAATTGATTAATTTTTTGTTAATTTACTTATTTTACTTCATTTTCTACTATTTTAGGTTATAATTATTAACAAAATTAATTAATTTTATTCATTTTATTATAATTTTTTAATATTTATTTAGTAAATTGATGAATAATTAGTTAATTTCCTTAACTAAATAGATTAAATAATAGTTTTTTGTTATAAAATTAGTTACATTAGTAAATATGAATGTTAACTTTTATAACAGAAAAGTATATAAAGAAGTTCTATGATAGATTAGTAAATGTTTATCGATGATGATTTTATTAAGGATGGTCAAAAAATGGTGTTAATTGTATATTCAACAAAAAGCTTGAGTAAGACAAACAAAATACGATTTTATTATGCGTTAAAAGGAAGAGATGGGAAATCAGGCATTGTTAAAGAAGATAATATTTTGCATCTTGGCAAAAGTGTACTGCTTGTTCCGTATTCGTTTGGCGACGATATTAAAGAGTTTCTCCAGCAGTGGAATTTACCGTATACAATTATGCGGGTAATTGCCGGAAAAAATGATACAATTGGAAGTGCACTTGAGAGATATAGCTAAAGCAAATAATTTTCGAACATTACTTTGCTTTAGCTAGATAGTAAAAGCACATTAAATTATTCGATTATACTGTGCCTTGACTATAATCATTGTTTTTTGATGGCGAATCCGCGTAGTATGAAGTGTTGGCGTAATTGAATAGATGAATAAGAAAAAAATCAATTGATTAAAAAAAGTAGGGAAAAAGAGGATGTTTATGTGTTGTGGGAGGGTGGGCAGCTATTGTCTTTGTTATATCTTATAAAACTAAGACACCCCCAACAAATCTCCATGCTGCTTACCACTAAGCACATACTATGCAAGCTGCAGGAAACTGTAGCTTGCTTTTTTTATTTTTAGAATTATTTATTTAATTGAAAAATATATTTTTCTGAGTTTCCGTCTTTTCTTGTGTAGAGTAATTGATAATTTTTTATCAGCATATCCAAGAATACTTGTTTTTGCTCTTCGCATTCTTGATCATTATTGGTATAGGGGTAAAATTCACTATCATAAATCATTATTGCTGCAGTTGCTTTGTTTTGGTTAAATATTATAGAAAGATCAGTTACGTTGTTATATGCAGGAATTAATTTAAGATTTGAGTAAGCTGCAAAGATTGGATCAGTTGTGATGATTCTTGTGTCTTCGCTATAATTGTCAAAAAAGTGATAATAATTTGTTACGATTTCTGGCTGTGTTTTTGGATAATACTGCTTGATTTCAAGAATAGTTTTTTGGATTGAAAAATAAATAGTAAAAATGAGAACAATAACTAAAAAAATAATGAAAATATTTTTTGCTATTCGTTTCTCTTGCATGAATTGGATTATTTCATTGATTACAATTCCAGCAAGGATTACAACTATCGGTAAAAAAAGTAAAGAAAATCTTGGCTGTTTATTGACAATTGCAGTGAAATACATCAAATAAATTACTAGCATAATTAGAAGCAGTTTTATTTCATTTAATTTTTTAATTAAAAATATTGTGAAAATTGAAAAGATTAGAAGTAAGTTTTCTTTAAGAAGGATATAAGGATAATACAATACATTCAATAGTGATGGGCTTATTTTATGCAGCAAATTTGATTGGTGCAATGAACCTTGCAATAAAGGATAGAATATTGCAGCAAATATTGATTCAGTATAGTGTTTATAGAGAATAAAATTAAGAATCAGAAAAGGTATGAAGAGTAATAAAAAACCAGCATAGGTAAATAATATATCCTTAATCACCCTCATTTTATTTTTTGATTCAAAATAAATAAAGAGATAATAAATTGTGATTGCTGCTATTAATAAAAAATTTGGAAATTTCATTAGAAATGCTAACGCTGCAGACAGACCAATCAAAAAAGGATGCTTTTGTTTCAAAGTAAGATAAAATGTTAATAAAATAAAAAAAGAACTGGGAATTTCTGTCATATATTTACTACTTTCAATAAAAAATAATGGTGAGAATGCAAGGGAAAGAGCTGCAATTGCTGGCAGTATTAACTGAAATGATTGCAGCGATTGCTGTGACTTTTGTAATTGCTGTTCTTCTTCGAATTGCTGCTGCTGCTTTATAAAATATTTCGTGATACTATGTACCAATATAAGAACTCCAATTGCAAAGAAAAGCATCAGAAGATCTAATAAGAATAAAGGATTACTTGGCAACTTCAATACTAAAGTAATCATTAATAATGGTTTAAATAAAAGCGGCAATAATGGTGGACGAATCTCTTCCCATAAACCTGTTTTACCCGATGAAATCATTGCTTTAGCCATGCCAATATAAACAGATTCATCCCATGATGGAAAATGATAATAATTAAAGAGAATAAATAACTTAAAAAGGATAAATAATAGAATTATTCCAATAAAAACTATTTTTCTGATTGTTTGCTTTTTCATCCAATATTGTGAATGTGCTGTGAATATAAAAATGTTGAGGAAAAATAAAAATTAATTATAAGTAAAAATCCCAATCGCAGCAAGCTGCGGGGCATTTAATAACATGAATGGATTTTTACTCTTAAAAATTGGTCGCAGCAAGCTGTGGGGTATTAAACCCATTTTTTTTGAATAAAAATAAAATAAACTATTTTTGATAATCTTCACAGCCTTCTGTTTTTTCTTTGTATAAAGAACAGATTGTTTTCAATAATTGCTCTTTTTCTGTAAACCCGCTGTATTCTTTATCATTGATTACAATTGATGGATATTCTGTAACATTATATGCTGATTGCAATATTCCAAGAATTGGCTCTTCTGTAATTTCTGACTTAAATGAGAATATTAATAGTTTATCACCAAATAATTTCTTCAAATAGGTTAAAATAAAGTTTTGATTATCACATTCAGGGCATTCTTCTTTATTTTTATAAAAGTTTAAGATAGTAACTACATCATTATTACAGACATTTTGCGTTTTTCGTGCAAGCATCCAATAACGAACTTGCGCTAATAAATAATCCCGCTCAATTAATGCAAATGAATCTTTATCAAGAATTGCATTTTCATTAAAATTTTCTAATCGAATACGCGTTGTCTCCAAATCTTTTAAATTGGTATTAAATGCTTTGTAAATAGCAGGACAATTATTTTTTGTTTGAATCTCTGTTAAAAGGTCATATTGCAATTGCGAAGAGCCTAAAACAATTCGCTGCTGATGATATTGATTTTCAACATAATCAACACGCTGATTTTCAATTATTAATCCTAAAAAGAGGCCTAATAAAAAGATACCTGCTGTAATTATGAATGCATAAATATATTTTTCTTTACTAATTTCCCGCATTGTTTACCATCTCTGTTTTTTGCCAATAAGCATTTCACCAAATACTTTTGCCCAAATTACACCAAGCAAAAGAAAATAAAAAAATAAGTAAAAAAAAATAGTTATTGAACCATACTTAAAAAAACGCTCTTGTGTTGCAACTATTGAATTCTTTAATACATACATCGTTACTATAAACATAACAACTGCCATAAAAATTGAAAAAAAATTTAAATCTAAAATTTGAAAGTTAATAGTAAAATCCCTGAGCATCGTGAAAAAATCAAAATGGACATAACCCATATGATAAAAATAAAGCACATAAGGCTTTACTGCATAATAAATCAGCGTAAAGAATAAAATAATGGCAATTACTCCTGAAAATAAAACCGAAGGCACTTGGATCATTCCAAAATCTCCGTATTTTTTATTAAAGAGCATATTTTTGTAATTATATGCATTAATTGTTGCTCCCTTAAACCAACGATTTCTTTGCTTTACCAATTCATCCATTGTTTCTGGAGCGAGCGTCAATACTTCTGTGTTTAATAATTGTATAATCCTGTAATGCTTTGATTGCAAACGAAAAGCTATCTCGAGATCTTCTGTCATGTTATGCTCTTCAAAACCACCTATCTTTTGAAGAATCTTTTTATCATAGACACTAAATGGCCCTGGAACAACGTGTACACAATCGAGTTTCCCCATTAATTCTTTGTAAAACATGTTAATGACATATTCATACCATTGCAATCGCTGTAAGAGATTTTTAGGGTCCTTTACTTTTAACATTGGAATAACTGCTGCAATTTCAGGTGATGAAAAATAAGGTAGCATTTTTTTTAAAGCATTTTTCTCGACAAAAGAATCTGCATCAAGGCAAATAAAATACTTTCCTGAAGCATGCTTAATAGCATTGTTGAGAGCAGCACCTTTTCCTGCATTTTTTTGATTTAATAAGATTATTTTACTATTAAAATTTGGATGAACATTTGTTTGAGTGTATTCTGCAATTACTTGCTTTACTTTTTCTGCAGTTGCATCAGTAGAACCATCATTAATTATAATAATTTCTATCTTATTTTTTGGATAGTCTAACGCAATAACAGAGGCGATTGTTTGCTGAATTGATGCTTCCTCATTAAATGCGGGAATTGCTACAGTTATTCTTGGCAATGTTTTCATTTTTTTTTGCTTTGGAATATCATTTTTTGTTAAAAATACGAGTAACCAAAATATCGCAAAAAAAAGGGAGATAAAATAAATTAATCCCAAAAGAATCGTGGTGATAATATTCATTTTTTTTCCTCACTTGTTAGTGGCAAGAATGCCCATAGCTCTGTATCTTTGGATTCGTAAACCTTTTTAAATCTTTCGCTGTTTTGCAGAAGAAAGAGTAATCCTTGATCTTGTTTTTTCCAAATGGTTTTTGTTTTCATTTCGTTTGTTATAAAAATATATTTAATATTTAATTTTTCAAGAAGAGGAATTGTCTGTTTAATATCTCTTGAATTGAACAAAAGTTTCATTTGATCCATTTTAAGATTATAATCTGATGATTGCTGTTCTAAATAACTTGTAGAATCGAGTAAAACTCCGCTTTTTGTTGTATATTCAATAAAATGACCAAGGTTTGCTGCTGTCAATAATATACCATTTTGATCTCCATCCTGATTTGTCTTCGCATATTCTTTTAAAAATAGTAATGCTGTTTGTTCTTCAGCTGTTGGATGATCGATTGAAATTTTCGTTATTGTCGCTAATGCTGAAAAAAGTATTCCTAAAATGATTAAAAAGATTGTTATATCTTTGATTAGTGTTAATTTCCACTGCTGCTGTAATAATTGTATGCAAGTTAATGCAGCGATTAATGCAATGAAAATATTACCAATATATTTCAAATCAGGATAATATCTCCCTAACATTAATAATACAATTGTCCCGAAAAGAAGTAATTTGTAATTTTTTTTAGAGGATAATTTGAAAAAACCTAAAAAAAGTAGCATTAATTGAAAAACACCAAATCCGAGCATTGCACCTAAGTCACTGACATTTTCTTCAAAAATGTTCGTAGGCGTTATTTGCTGTGGTAATCTTCCCATGTGTGATAATCCCAAAATAACAGTTATTATAATGATTATTGCTGCAATGAGCAATAACCAATAATTCATTTTTCTGTAAATCATTTGAATTACAAAAAGTAAAATCAGAAGGAAATAGGTAAAAAGAATTGATGTAGTGATTAATACAATTAGTAATAAAAGCATTGCTATATACTGTATATAATTACTTGTTATATTTTTAAAAATACTTTTGCTTGCATTATGATTGTTTAGAGATTGAAGATATAAATAAAAAAAGGAAAACATAATTACAAGAGCAAGTGAAGACTGGCCGAGAATAATATTCTCAGTAATAAATATTGGTGAAATCATAAAAAAAATAAGACTGAGAAGGGTGACTTCTTCGCTTGCTTCAACAGCTTTTAGTATTTTAAATAAGAGAATAATTGAAAGAATTGCTAGTAAAATCGTCAGTAATAAAACTGTTATCTCTGGATTAAAAAATAAGAGAAAAGCAGCAAGAAAATAATAATAAAAATTAAAGTAATAAGTATTTTGTGTTGCTACTAATTGATCATTTGCTTTTAACTTGTTTAGTGTAATATCTTGCGCAATTCTTAAATCATAATAGAGTTTATCTCCAGGTAAGATTATTTTTCCGTAATGCATATACCTAATAATATGAGGAAGGAGCAAGAGAATTAATGTAATTATTATAATGATTGATAATTGCACTTTTTTATTCTTCAGCAGGTTTTCCATTTACATCAATTTGAAGTTACTAATTTACATTTATTTTTATAAATCGTTACATTATAAATAACACTCTTTTCAAAACATTGATCATCAATAAAACGAAGATCAGTTAATGAATATTCTTTTTTTACTTGATCACTGAGCATGATATAATCAACACTATATTTATCCAGTATTTCTGCTGCTTTAATCTTCGAATAGGTAGTAAATAAAGTATCAATATCAGTTACTCGTTCATTAATATTATCAATTAACATAAAGTTATCATCTGCAACTGTTTTTCGATTTGCAAAGTAAGCAATCATGTGCCCATCATGTAATGATGCAAGAATTGTTGCATCTTGCTCAGTATTTGCATAAAGATACAACAAAGCATTAATCTCATTTTGTTTTGTATTTGTCTGCAAATTCTGATTTGCGTAAACCAGTGAAGGAAGAACTGAACTTAAAAGAAAAATAACAATTAATATGCTGAGTATCACTGGTTTATACCGATTAAACTTTGTTTCTTGCAAATACTTTAAAAAATCTGCAAGGATTTTTGCAAAAAGTAGGATCATAAAAAATGAGAGATAGATTAATGCAACATTAAGTTCAATTAATTGCAACCACATCAGCAATGTTGTTGTAATTACAACACTAATCAGAAGATACATTGCTTTTTCTCTCTTCTTAAAAACATATTTGTACGTGCAATAGATTCCTGCAAAGAAAGGAATAATTCCAATTTGATAAATTGCTTCCATTATTGAAATTTGGTTGAAATAACTTGTAAAATATTTTAAAGGTACATTATGCCACAAAAAAGCATAACTATGCGTTAAAAATGCATTTTTATATAATAATAAATAGAACCATAAAGATAAAATTACAGAAAATAACACTATTTCGGTTTCTTCTCGTTCGATTGGGAGATTTTCAATTTTTATAAAAATAATATAAACAATAAATGACAGAATCATGATCATTATTGTTGGCTTTGTCAATAAAAATAGCAATAATGTTCCAGTTAATAAAATAGCATACCCTTTTGCATTTACCGTAAGATAAAAATAAATCAATAATAATGATAATGGAATTGCTAATGAATAAATGGAAAGTATGTTTATTGTTTCTTTAAAATAAATGGGAATAAATGCAGCGATAAATGCACTTATCACTGAAACTTCCTCAAGATTTGTTATTTTTTTAGCAATGAGATAGACAAGAAGTATTGAAAATGAAGCTAAAATAGCCGGTATAATCTTTGCAATAAATAACACTGGCGAAAATAAAGTGAAAAATGCAATTAAATAATGAAAAAATGGCAAGAAAACATAAGTTCTTCCGCCATAACTTAAATTATCTTTAAATAAAGGAAGGCCACTCTCTTTAATATGCTCAATTTGCCTAAGATGAAAATATGATTCTGTGTCTGCAAAATAGGGTGTTTGAAATGCAAAATAGAGCCTGATTGTAATTGCTATGATAAATATACCAAACACGATTAATAATGATTTCCGCATAGGGTGATTTTAATGCCTAGAGTATAAAAAACTAATGGTATGATAACACATATAAACAATTAAACGCTTCTTTATTCATGGAACAGAAATTAAATTCAGGTAGCACTGTATTAAATAAATTACTCGAATATGGTTATGAACGTGATATTCTTACAACAGTGTATGGACCTGCTGGCAGTGGAAAAACAACATTATGTTTACTTGCAAGCATTGCTGCTGTAAAAGAAGGGAAAAAAGTTATTTATATTGATACTGAAGGTGGGTTTTCTGCAATACGATTACAGCAACTTGATGCTGATGAAAAAGTGCTGCATAATATTCTTGTATTAAAGCCAACTAATTTTGAAGAGCAGATCAGTGCACTTGTAAAATTGAAAGAAATGATTAATGATAAGATTGGTTTAATTGTTGTTGATACTATCGGAATGCTCTATCGAATTGAATTAGGAAAAGGAAACAGATTCAATGTAGATAGCAAACAAGTTAATAATGAATTAAGCTTACAAATTTTGTATTTAACAGAGATTGCAAGAAAAAATAATATTCCTATATTATTAACCAATCAAGTGTATGCTGACTTTGATGAGAAAGATGCTGTAAAAATGGTTGGCGGCGATATTTTACAGTATGGCAGCAAATGTTTATTTGAATTAAAAAGATTTAAGAACTATCGAAAAGCTGTGTTAAAAAAACATCGACATGTGAAAGAAGGCAAAGAAGTTGTATTTGAAATAGTTCAGCAAGGATTTGTTGAAATAGTTGGGTAAAAGAAAAGAATAAAAAAGAAAAAATTAATGAATCAATTAAATAATTTTATTCATCACCAAAATCTTCGATTGGTGTTATGAATTCTTCTCTAGTTTTAATTAATCCTTTTGCAAGCATATACTCTCGCGCTAAAACATAGAACACTAAACCAAGGCTTTTCTTTCCTTTATTATTACAAGGCACAACTAAATCAATGTTATTTGATTGATTATTTGTGTCGCATAAAGCAATTACTGGAATACCTATTTTCATTGCATCATTAATAGCATTTCTATCAGGCCATGAATCAGTAACAATAATTAATTTTGCTTCTTGAAATGTTTCTAATGCCGGATTTGTTAAAATTCCAGGAGGATAACGACCTGCAAAGATTCTTACACCAGTCATTTTACCAAATAATTTAACTGCTTTCCAGCCATTTTCTCTTCTTGAAACAATAAGAATATCTTCTGGTTTGTAATGACATACCATGTTACACATTAATTTAAGACGTTCATCAATCTTTTGTAAATTCATTACTGTTAATCCATCGGGACGAGTTTTATAAATAAATTGATCCATATATTTTGTTTTAAACTTTGTTCCAATATGAATACCTGATTTAAGATATATTTTACTTGGCACTAATAAATTTTCTTCTGACATGATACATTCACTCCGTTCATTTTTAATTAGACAATAGAAAAAGAGATTGAATATATTATATTCACTTACTTCTATTGCCTTACTATTCTCACCCGTAAAGCTTGTATACAAGTCCAAAGCAATGAGCTTTGCCGTTCTATATACAGGGTAATAAAGAAAGAATTAATTAGTCGTTTATAAATATTGCTGTTAAAACTCAAAAAAAAGGATAAAAATAAAAGATTACAATAAAGAATTAAAAGTTAAGGTGCTGGTGGTTCATCAATATCGTCTTCTTTTTCTTCAGCTGGAACTTCTTTCTGATGCTCTTCTTCTGGTTTTTCTTCAGCTACTTCTTCACCTGCTGGTTCTACTGCAGGAGTTTCTTTTACAGTTGATTCTTCACCAAAATCTTCTGATTCTTCACCCTTAGGAATATCATCTTCTGGTTTTTCTTGCTTTTTTTGCATTGGAGCAGCTGCAGACTTTTCTCTTTTTGCCACTACTTCAGCAAAACCTACTTTTTTTAAGACTTTTGTTACCTTAATCGTAACTTCATCCCCTTCATTAGTACTTGGTACAAATAAGACAAAGCCATTCTTTTTACAAATACCATCGCCTTTTTCTCCAACTGCTTCGATAATTACATCAAGTTCGTCTCCTTCTTTTACTGGAGCAAAACTTCGTTGTTCAAAATTTTTATTTGGTCTTGATCCGTACATAGTTTATTTCACCCATTATTATTTTATAGCTAAAAAGCTATAAAATAATAAGAGTAGGAGAGAGTATTTAAAGTTATTTAATATTTTAGTAATTCCGAACTTCGTTCAGGAATTACTGACAAATACGAAAAAAAATTAAGAATTAATAGTTTTTTAAAAAAGAAAAAAATTGCTGAACGCAGTTCGCAATTTTTAAAGAATTTTGCAAAGCAAAATTCTCATACATCCCTAATTCCTTCTTCTTTGACGAAGAACTGAATTTCAGCATCAGGTAAATTCGGAGCATCAACTAATTTTGCAACTCGACTTCCTTTTTTGCCTTTTCGTAAGTAAATTCTAAATGTTGAATTATGGCCTACGATGTGACCACCAATTGCTTCTGTTGGATCACCAAAAAATTGATCTGGTTTTGACATTACTTGATTGGTAACATAAACACAAAGATTATACATATCTGCAAGTTTTGCTAATGTATGCATGTGTTTGTTTAACTTTTGCTGACGTTCTGCTAATGTTCCTCGACCAATAAATTCTGCTCTAAAATGCGCAGTTAATGAATCAACAACCACTAATTTTACATTTAAATTTTGTTTTGTGATTAATTCTTCAACTTTCTCTGCCAAAAGCATTTGATGATCTGAATTGTATGCTTTTGCAACTTTTATGTTTTTCAATACTTTTATTGGATCTAAACCAGCACCTTCTGCAAATTGCTTGATTCTTTCAGGACGAAATGTATTTTCGGTGTCAATATAAATTGCTACTGCATTTTCACCATAACTTTGCACATTCACAGCGAGTTGATGCCCGATTTGTGTTTTTGAACTACCATATTGGCCAAAACATTCAGTGATTGCACCTGATTCAAATCCGCCACCTAACAGTTGATCAAATGCTTTGCAACCAACTGATATTTTTGTGATTGTTTCTCTTTTTTTGAGCAATACATCAGCTGATTCAAAACCCATATCTAATGCATCTCGTGCAGAATTAATCATCTTTCTTGCAACTGCTTCTGAAACACCAGCTGTATCAACTAATTCTCCAGGCGTTGCTACTGCAACTGCTATTAATGTATCAAATCCAGACTGGCGAAGTTTATCAGCTGTTGCTGCACCTACACCAGGAAGATCCTCTAAGCAGGTTGGTTTTTTATTTGATTTTTTTTCATCCATTTCCATGGAATCGTCTTGTTCTTGCATATTTGTTTGTTCCATTTCTAAATCCATTTTTTTTGCTAACATTGTATATCACCTATTGTATTAATATTTTCTGATTCACAAAACGGTTGAACTGATTGTTCTTGCATTTTGTTAATTCTTGAGTATATTTCCTGTTTAATATTATGGTATTCTCTTTTTTTGAAAATACTGAGTATAAAAATAAAAAAAACAAGTAAAAACAGAGAAGATTTTCTGTTTTTAGTAAAAAAACTGAAAATCTTCTTTCTTTGTTGAAAATCTTTTGATCGTTTTACAATTCTTATCTGAAATCATGTTCAGATTAAACTTGTTCAGAAGATTTTTCTTGCAAAATCAGTGATTCATATGCCTTGCCAAGCATTAATGCTGCTTTTGGTAAGTCATTTGTTCTAAAAGAGTTTGTTGTTTGCCAACTATTATTTTTATCTTTATAGACTCGTTCTATAGAGATTGTGTTGTAGACACTGTTTATGCCATCTTTTAAAGCTGCATTTTCCCAAATCGTTACTGAAATTGCACCTGCTCTGAATTTCTTTTGGGGTAAATTCTTTTGTGTTTCCATATTTCTCATCTCCTTGCTTTTCGCATTTTATTTCAAATCGTTGCAACGACCGGATTATACTATTATGTCCTAACTTCTTTATATAGCTCACAGCAGAATGTCCAGTGACCAGTGGAGAGTGTTTATAGTGACCAGTGGATAGATTTTTAAAAAGATAACCTCTTCCATTCTTTGGTGATTTTTATGAACAAGAAAATTGCAATTATTGGTGGATCCGGAGTACATGATAGCCCTGGATTTAAAGATCTTGAATGGAAAGTGTTTGAAACAAAATATTCTAATGGTCATGGTAATGGAGTTATTGAATATCAAGAGCGAAAAGATGGTGTTCTTTTTATTCCTCGGCATGGACATACTATAAAATATGGTCCATCATGCACGCAATATGGCGCTAATCTTATTGCTGCGAAAATGTTAGGAGCAGATGTTGTTATTGCAACAAGTGCTGTTGGAAGTTTAGATGGTGTATTTACTCCTGTTAAATCATTAGTTGTAGCTGATGATTATATTGACGAATCTGGAAGAAATGATAATTTATTTGGAAAGGGATTTGTTGTTCATGCCAATCCAATACCTGCTTTTTCAGAAGAATTACTAACTATTCTTTATTCTACTGCAACAGAAAATCCACACTGTTTTCCCACTGGATATCATAATGGAAGAACTTATGTTTGTATTCCAGGGGATAGATTTGGAACAAAAGCAGAAGGGATGAAGCGAGCAGAATATGCACACATTGTTGGCATGACAATTTGCCCTGAAGCTGCAATGGCAATGCAATTAGGTATGCATTATGCAGTTGCTGCATTTGTCGTTGATCTTAATACTGATGCAAACCATGAGTGTAAAACACTTGCTGTAATGAATGAATTGTCTGCTCCCAATAGAGTTCCTTTTTATATTGAACAAGTGATAAAAAAAGCAAAAGAATTTGCGCAATATGCTGAACCTATTCCAAATCTGAAAGGGAATATCATTGCTCTTCCTAGTAGCATGGAACATATTCAAAATGAAAATCTTCGAAAAATTGCGCAAGGACTTGTTCAAATTTATTGCAAGTAATTGATTCAAAAAAATAAGTTTTATACTTCGTAGCTTGCTGTCAGGATTTTTACTGAAGCGAAAAGTATATTAAAAGGAATATAATAGTAAAATAGATAATAAATAAATTAAATAAATAATTATTATTATAAACATTATAATAAAACGGTGATAATCATAGCTGACGATGATATTAAAAATCAAATTGAATCAATTCTGTTTGCTTGCGGTAGAAAAATGAGTGTTGATGAATTAAGCATTCTTCTTGGTATTCGCGTTAAAGAAATCGTTAAAGATAAACTTGTTGCATTACAAAAAGAATATCAGGGCAAAAATGCTTCATTAATGATTGTTGATGAAGGCGATGAATGGAAAATAACAACAAAAGAAAAGTACTTACCACTTGTACGAAAAATTAATCCCCATACTGAATTAAGCAAAACTGTTATGGAAACACTCGCAGTCATTGCTTGGAAACAACCAACAAGGCAAAGTGATGTCATTAAAATTCGAACAAATAAAGCCTATGAACATATTGAAGAACTTGAACGAATGGGTTTTCTTGTTAAAGAAAAATACGGCAGAAGTTATTTGTTAAAATTAACGCAAAAGTTCTATGATTATTTTGATTTGAAAGATGCTCAAGCTGCACGGCAAATGTTCCAAGGAATATCTGCGCCTGCACTTGAAGAGATGGAGCAAACAAAAGTTGATGAATTTGATTCTGAAACAAGTGAAGAAGAAAAAGATATTGAAGGAACTGTTGATAAAATAAAGTCGAATGAAAATTCTGCTCTTGAAGCTGCGGAGAAAGATGAGGAAGAGAATACTGCTGAAAATAAAGAGAAGATCAGTGAAGAAGAAAAAGATTAAATGATTGATTTAATTGAACAAGACAAAGAGAATTTTGAATGATTATAACATTGGCTTTAATCGTTCCAATAATAACTCAAATTGTAAATAACCAGCTTTTGCATTGAAATGTCCTGCATTGTCTAGCTTAATCAAATTTACGTTTAATTCTTTTGCAAGCGTTTCACCATTTGCAATACAAATAAATGGATCGTCTGTTGAGTGGAATACAAGAAAATTTTGAGAACTTTCTCTGATTTTATTCCAGTCAAATGGTTGCTTTAGAAATGGACGATCTGCTTCAATATATTTTATAGGCATAATCCCTAGTGGAGGAGCAACGAATACTGCTGTTTTTATTTTTACTTGCAATGATTCTAATAATCTTAGTAGAAATGCACAGCCACCGCTATGAGCAATTATAATTGTGTTATTGTCAAGATATTTTTCATATTGTTTGAATACTGCAAACCAATGCTCTGGATCTTGATTTTGAGGTGTTGGAAATTGTGGTACAAATACTGTGTAATTAAATTCTTTCAATTTTTCTTTTAGCCAAGGAAACCAATTTTCTTCAGGATAACCAGCTGTCCCATGAATAATAAATGCATGTTTTGCCATTTTTTAGGTAAAATCATCTACATTTATCAAGTTTATTCTTCTATTATCATATTCACTAGCCATTATAAATACTCTCCACTGGTCACTGGACATGGAGCTGTGAGGTTTATATAGGAGTTTTACTTTACTAATATTACGGTGATTTTATGGATAAAAATCAAGCTTTAGTTGTGTTTGAAAAAGAAAAGAGGAAGAGATTATGGAAAAAATAATTCATACAATTGTTTGCAAGAAATGCCATCATTCGATGAAAACAATGCCGCTCAAATCAGCTAATAAATTTATTAAGAAATGCGTTTATTGTGGATTTAGCAATACTATTAAAATGAAGCAATGGTGAGTTTTTTTTAGATTGATTTTCTCGACGGTAAATTTACCTTTTTTTCAAGCGAAAACTATATAAATACGCCATTGTTCTTTTTACTTTATGGAAGAGGGAGAAAAACAGCAAAAAGAGCAGAAAAAAGAAGAGAAAACTCTTAATAATTCCCCTGCAACTGTAACAAGTTCTCAAGCAACCCAAGAGCCGCAACCAATTGCCGTCAATGTCATTCAACGGCCAATTGATCAAGAGATGAAAAGTTCTTATATTGATTATGCAATGTCCGTTATTGTTGGCAGAGCATTGCCTGATGTTCGCGATGGATTAAAACCAGTTCATCGGCGGATATTGTATGCGATGAATGATCTTGGAATTGTTCATAATAAACCGTTTAAGAAGAGTGCAAGAATCGTTGGGGAAACTCTAGGAAAGTATCATCCGCATGGTGATACTGCTGTTTATGATTCTTTAGTGCGAATGGCGCAAACATTTTCACTTCGATATCCATTAATTGATGGACAGGGTAATTTTGGTTCTGTTGATGGTGATAGTGCAGCAAGCATGCGATATACTGAAGCAAGAACTAAAAAGATTGCTGAAGAAATGCTTGAAGATCTTGAAAAAGAGACAGTGTTATTTGTTGATAATTTTGATAATAGTTTAAAAGAACCAAGTGTCTTACCCTCAAAGATCCCTAATTTATTGATCAATGGAAGCGCTGGAATTGCTGTAGGGATGGCAACAAATATTCCTCCGCATAATCTCACTGAAATTTGCACTGCAGTAATTCGAATGCTTGAGAATCCAGAAATTTCTATCTCAGAAATATTACAAGTAGTTCATGGACCTGATTTTCCAACAGGAGGAATTATTTGCGGCAGAAATGGAATTGCAGAGTACTTTTCCACTGGCCGTGGAAAAGTATTAGTTCGAGGAAAAACTGCTATTGAAAAAAAACATGAACGAGAAAGTATTGTTATTACGGAAATTCCTTATATGACGAATAAAGCATTATTAGTTGAAGCAATTGCAACCCATGTTAAAAATAAAATAATTGAGGGTATTTCTGACCTCCGCGATGAAAGCGATCGAGATGGAATGCGGGTGGTTATAGAATTAAAACGAGATGCGGTGAGTGAAGTTGTATTAAATAATTTATTTAAACATACTAATTTACAAGCAACATTTGGAATCATTTTACTTTCTTTAGTCAATAATGAACCGAAAATTTTAAGCATCAAAACAATGCTTGAAGAGTTTGTTAAACATCGAAAAGAGATTGTTATCAAAAGAACAGAATTTGACTTGCGAAAAGCAGAAGAGCGAGCGCATATTTTAGAAGGATTAATTATTGCTCTTAATAATATTGATCAAGCAGTTGCATTGATTAAAGCAAGCAAATCTGTTGAAGTTGCACGACAAGGATTGATGAGCACTTTTTCATTGAGTGAAATTCAATCAAATGCAATTCTTGAAATGAAATTGCAGCGATTAACCTCACTTGAACAAAATAAAATTCGAGAAGAGCATGCTGGACTCCTTGAAATAATCAAAGATTTAAAAGATATTCTTGCGAAAGCTGAACGAGTAGTTGCAATCATCATTGCTGAAATGAGAGCATTAATTGAAGCGTATGGCGATAAAAGAAGAACTGAAATTAATGACATGCAAGAAGAACTTGATGTTGAAGATTTAATCCCTGACGAAGCTGTTGTGATTACAATCACTCATTCTGGATACATTAAACGATTACCAATAACCACTTACAAATCACAGCGTCGAGGCGGGAAAGGAATTGTTGCAACAACGACAAAAGAAGAAGATTTTGTTGAAGATATTTTTATTGCAAATACTCATGATTATATATTATGCTTTACCAATGATGGAAAAGTAAATTGGCTCAAAGTGTATAAAATACCTGAAGCAAGCAGAATTGCAAAAGGAAAAGCAATTGTTAATTTATTAGACTTGCCAGATAATGTACGAGTAACAACATTTATCCCAATTCGAACATTTGATGACAAACATAATTTATTAATGGTTACCAAAAAAGGTATCGTCAAAAAAACTAATTTATCAGCATATGGAAATGTTCGTGCAGGGGGAATTATTGCAATTACGCTTGATGAAGGGGATGCATTAGTTTCAGTCTTATTAACTGATGGCAATAAACAGATTCTTGTTGCGACCCATGATGGAAATGCAGTTAAATTTCATGAGGAAGATGCGCGACCAATTGGAAGAAGCGGAAGAGGAGTAATTGGTATTCGACTTGATGAACAAGATATGGTAATTGGGGCTGTGCTTGCTGATGACAGCAAAACATTATTTACGATTACTGAAAATGGTTATGGAAAAAGAACAGAGATCAGTGAATACCGATTAATTAATCGTGGTGGCAGTGGAGTTATTAATATACAATGTACTGATAGAAATGGAAAAGTAGTTGCAATCAAATCAGTTGTTGATGATGATGAAATCATGTTTATTTCAAAGAATGGAATCATTATTCGAATGCTCAGCCATGACATTTCTGTTATCGGCAGAAATACTCAAGGAATGAGAATTATGAAAATGGAAGAAGGAGATAAAGTAGTGAGCGCAGCAAAAGTGGTGAATGACGAGAAGGAAGTTATTGTTTAACGTAACATTTAAATAACAGTTGTTTCTTTTAAATAACATATGTTACAAAATAATAACAACTGTTATAATGCAGTCAAAAAATGTATTTTTAATGAACCCCATAAAATGTTTTATTTACGAGAATTATCCCGTATTACTGGTTTTTCTACAACTGCCATAACAACAACACTTGATATTTTAGAAAAGGAGAAGATTATTACAATAACAGAAGATAACATTTCGAAAAAAATAAAAGCAAATATCAATGCTGAAGAGTATAGATATAATAAAATGAGTTATAATCTTCAAAGATTAATAGAGCTAAATTCAATACAAGAAATAAAAGAAAAATTTTCTAATCCTGAATGTATTGTATTATTTGGTAGCTTTGCTAAGGGAGAAGATATTGAACAAAGTGATATCGATTTCTTTATTCTAAGCTCATTAAAGAAAGAGATTTATTGGAAAAAATTATTAAAAATAAAAGAAAAAATAGAAAAAGAACTGTTTAGAAAAATTAGTTTTTATGTTTTACCTAGTCTTGAAAAATCTGAAAAAGAATTTAAGAATGCTCTTGCTAATGGCATCGTTCTTCATGGATATCTTAAGGTGGTGTAATGCTAGACAAATTTGAACATTATATTGAATTGGGAAAAGTAAAGAAAAAAACACCTGATAGTGAAGAAGCAAATAGCTTGTTTAAAAAAGCAGAAAAAAGATTGAAATATATGAGAATATTAAATGATGATACTAGCGAATTAGTATTTGAGGATGCTTATGAAACGACACGACAAGCCGCACAGGCATTAATGTCTTTGAAAGGCTATAAACCGTATTCCCATGAAGCTACAATTAGTTTTATTCATGATTATTATAAAAAATATTTTACTGACTATGACATTGCTCAGTTTGATCGGTATCGACAACTGAGAGATGATGCAGTGTATCGTGCTGTTTCTATTTCAAAAGAAGATGCTCAGAAATGTTTACTCTTTTCTGAAGAATTTATTAGGAAAATTGATACGATTATGAAAAAGAAAAAATGAAATAAATAATAATAATGAGTATTACTATTAGGCATCAATTACGAAAATGCAATAATCATTATCCCTGAAAACATTAAAATAATGGCTACAACTTTTGTGATAATTATTGTTTTTGAGAATTCTTCTTTGAGTATTGCTGGATACCATCGTGCAAGAAGCAATGCATAAACTAAAACAAAAAAAGATTCAAATGATTCAATTACTGTTGTTAAACTTACAAAGCCAAGACTAAATGCATAGAATAAAGAGAATAATGCGCCAAGATTAAGCAATTCAATACCTAATGCAGCCATGCATGGTTTTGCTTTTTTTGTAATTAATAATTTAAATGAATTCCATTTAAAAAGAATTAAAATGATAGTAAAGAAAAATATCAATAATCTGAGCCAAGTTACAACATCCCAATAATTTTGTGTTAAAAACATTTTCTTGATGAATACATCAACGAGAGCATAGATAACACTTGATGCAACCATTAAATAAAATGCTTTTCGGAGTGTTATTTTCAACGCATTTTTCTCTACTGAAATAAGGAGGCTTCCAATAAAAATAAGAGTAAAAGCAACTAAAAATAAAGGAGGTAATTTCTCTGAAAGAAAAAAATAAGAGATGATAATCACAAATAACGGCATAAAACGAAATAGAGGAATTACCCGCGTGATCTCTTCAATTGATACAGCTTTAATATAAAAATAACAGCCAGCAATTGAAAGCAGTGCAGCGACTATTGCATAAATCATTATCTCTAAAGGCATTAGCTGGACATATTTTATTGGAAAAATAATTAAAAAAATAATATTAACTAATCCATACACCATCACATAATGCCAAATATCATCAAAATGATTTGAGACAATATATTTTGTGAGAATCTGCACGATACTAAAAATAATTGGGGCTAAGAGTGCAAAGAAAAGCCAGGTGTAGTTGATCATATTCTTTGCCTCTTAACAAATCACTTCAATTGCACTTGGAACAATTTCTATTTTTACCGGGGTTGTACCAATGATTTCTGCATCAGCATGGAGAATTACTTGTTCTCCTGCAGTTATTTGTAATTTTTTTGTTTTCATTATTTTGATATCATTAAATTTTGTGTGCTGTTTTGTAATTACGCCTAACAAATACTTGAACTGAGAAATAATATCTTTCTTTGTGAAGAGAAGAACATCAAGATAACCATCATGAGAACTTGATTGTTTTACAAATTCAAGAAAATTAGTGAGTTTAACGGTGTTTAAAACAAGAATATAATATGCTTTTTCTGTTTTACCATTAATCTCAATTGTTAATTCTTTTGGCTCATAATTAAATATTGTTTTAATAAAAGAGAGGGGATATGCAATTTCCCCAAATAATTTTTTTATTTTTGGCTCAACATTTTCATAAGCAGCTGCTTCGATGCCAATACCACATGCAATTGCAAAATATCTCTTTTTATCAACAATAAACCCAAGATCAAGATCCCTTCTTCTATTTTCTTTGATTATAGAAATCGCCTTATTTATTTCTTTTGATATGTTTAAGCTTCGTGCCAACATGTTTGATGTGCCAATCGGAATGATTGCCATTCTTGGTTTGTTCTTTTTATTGAACATGATGCCATTAATTACTTCATTGACCGTGCCATCGCCACCGAGTACGATAATATTTTTTTCTATAGCACTTTTTGCAAAATTTAAGGCATCATCTTTTTTTGTTGTTTGTTTGATTGTATAAGAGAATTCATTTTCTTCAAGCATAGTGATTAATTTTTTTACTATTGGTTTCTGCTGTTTATTTCCTGCATGAGGATTAATGATGATTAAATAGGACATAATTCGATTAAAAGAATTGATGTTTTTAAAGCTTGTTAAAATTAATTAATCTTATTAATCTTCTAAGCCAGCAATCGTTGCTTCATTGAACCTTACCGCTTTTGGACCAAGGTAACCGTCGTCCATCATCGTTTCTTTTGCAAGCGTGATATTTGTTATTGCTGAGAATACATTGCCTGTGAACATTCCACCTCTAAATGGTATTTTTGTGATCTTTTTATTGTTACTCGTGATTTTGTAGCCTAAACGAATTTCTGCAGAAAAATCGCCTGAAATATAATTCGGGGTGAATGAAGCAAATGAGATTATTTCGTAGGCTTCTTTCTTTTCTGTATAGAGTTTTTCAAGAGGAGTGTTTCCTGGTTTTATTTCAATGCTCCCTAAAGCTCCTGTTGGCTCTAAACCACTATATTGTGCGTATCTGCTTGATGCAAAATAATTTTTAAATTTATTATTTTCTATTAGAATTATTGATTTTGAGAGAACACCATCAATATCAAAAATACTGCTGCTTGGATTACAATCAAGCAAAGGACTTGAATAAATTGTCAATAAATCTGCTTTTGGTCTTTGTGAGATTACATTCTCTTTTTTATAGGTTGATAATTCCATGTATTTTAGACGTGCAGAAGCATGAGCAATCAATGGACTTAAGGAAAGATGCGGTGTAAAAAATTCTTTTACTGCATGATTGCTGAGTATGATAAATCCTGTAACTGTTTTTGGCTTTTCTGCATTTACAATATCATTCACAATTACAACATTCTCATTAATAATCTGGTTCACACTGATATCCTTGAAATGTGTTGTGTCTTTCTCAAAGATATATTCATTTTCACGATCTTTTTTTATTGCAGTAATTGTGCATTCAAAATGAATATGTGTCTTTGTTTGCTCAAGATCAATCCCTTTGCTGTTGATAATTCGGTGATTATTTTGATCAGTCAATACTTCAAGAGAATTAAGCTTAATATTTTTTTGTTTTTTTAATTCTTGCTCTGCTTGTTTTACTAATAGATTTAACTGTTCAGTTACTTTTTCTTGGTTTTGAAATAGCTCGTCAGCAGTGTTTATTCTCTTGTATTCTTTGGAGATTTTTTCAGGAGAAGGAAGTGTGTAATATTTATTTAATACATGATCACAAATAATAAGTTCTTGCATTACTTTCTGTTTAAACTCTATTTCATTAAAATCATCAAGAAGCACTGCAAAAGAAGCTTCACCTATTTGATTTCCATTTTTTTTATAAATAGTTACTTCAATATTAATTCGTTCACTTTGTAAAGAAGATTCTCTTTCAAAATTTTTTGTAATATACAAATTATTCTTTTGATTCTGAACAATGCTGATTTTCCAGCCGTCTAACTGTTTTATTTGCTGCAATACTTTTTTTATTGTTTCTAATTTTTTTTGCATTTATACCACACAATTCTTTTGTTAAAGATTAATATAATTATGATAAATTAACTTCCAATCCTTTCGCCGATTGGGAGCGAAACTTAAGCAAGGCATTCACTTTGTTCAGCCTTGCGAACCACGTGAAAATAATCATGAAAGGTTAACTTCATTGACGAGCATGAAAGGGCCGCCTTCACTCACACGAACCCACTC
>OBEQ010511149.1_pt1 | contig 49012 bp, 53 predicted proteins | sample 1670901 | NCBI WGS metagenome assembly OBEQ01 (sample SAMEA104232315, study PRJEB22302) | groundwater metagenome | biome: forest; feature: aquifer; material: groundwater | place: USA | collected 2011-08-07 | depth 5.4 m
AACCATTGCCAATATTTATTTGATTAAAAATGTTTCTTCAATTGCTTCAATCCTCATGCTTGGCTTCATAGGGCTCAGGTTTCCCTTTGACCCAAAGCATGTTGAACTATCTAGTCTTTTGATTGTCGGCCTTCCTTCTTTTGTGCTTGCTTTCGAAAAACATAATTTCCATACAACAAATGAAGGGTTTATAAAAAGGCTCCTTCTTTTTTCGGGAATTGTAGGGTTTGGAAACGCAGTTATTTATACCATCGTTTATACATATTTTGACTTAACCAGCAGTACATTATTTTATTCAAGAAGTATACTTTTAACGAGCGTAATTTTTCTTGGTATTAACAACATTATTCTCATTTACCTGCAGCACTACACTTTCAACCAAATACTAAAAAGAAAAATCGTCATTGGGTTAATTACAGCAATTTTTCTAATATTCGTTATCAGTATTCTTAGCTCAATTAGTAGAAATTTTTTTGAAGTTAAGAAGATAACCCTTATCGATTTTATGCTTTCACTGAGCTTTTCAATCGCCGGATCAATCGCTATTGCTTATATTCTAAGAAAGCTACACTTACTTTATAAACTACCCGATTTCAAAAACATTGCCAGCAATCCTCCGATTGTCGTAGTAAGTACTCCAAGTCCAAGCCAGATAAATCCGTAAGCGCGCAGATGGAAGTCTTGATCAGTTTAAACCTAAAAGAGATAGACGATTTAGGAATCCCCCTTCCTCCGCCAGATCAGATAGCCTCTTTACCTGTGTTTTATAAGTAGCCAAGCATTGGTTTTGCCGGGCGGGAAACCGCTTGTTTTAACAAGCGCAAACGAACCCTTCACCTTTTTGCCAATTAGATAAAATTTAATCTCTCCCTTTTTTATCCCTTCCAGCATTACTTTTTCTCCTTCTTTTCTGTCTTCTATTTTCTTGCGGACGCCTTTGGCTATTTCAATTTCCGGTATATATGTGCCTTCGTCCCAAATAAAAACTTCTCCCGCTCCATATTCTCCTTCGGGAATCGTTCCGTGGAATTTTCGGTAGTCTAGCGGGTGGTCTTCTATTTTCATTGCCAACCGTTTAACACTTGGGTCTTCCTGGATTCCTTTTGGTATTGCCCACGACGGCATTACGCGTCCAATTTGTAAACGAAAATCAAAATGCAGACGAGTCGCGTGATGTTCTTGGATGACAAAAAATAATTTATCCTTGTCCAAACTTTTGGATGAATACGGTTCCGGAGTTTTTCCCTCTTTGCGTTTGGATCGGTATGTACCGAGTTTATCCATCGTGCCCTAATTTTATCAGATAATCTTTTTCAAAAGCTAAAACCGCAAATTGAGAGCGGTTTTAAAAAAGTTGATATATACTTAAATCATGCGCTATTCGCATAGCTTAAGAAAATATCACAGCCAGCCCCACAACTACCTTTCGGCAATAATTTTAATTGCTTCAATACTAGCAATTGGCGCTCTTGTTGCCATTTCCCATTCCAACACGCTTAATCTTGCCCGTGATCTGGCTCTTTCCACAGTTCGTGTTTTTCTTGCTTATTTTATTACTCTTCCGCTCGCGCTTATCGTTGTTATTTTAATAACCAGAAAAACTAAAGTTGAAGATTTCTTTGTGCCTGTTCTTGACGTTGCCCAGTCACTTCCGGCATTTGCTTTTTTACCGGTGATGATTGCAGCGCTCGGCAGGGGAACACTGACGATTGCCTTATTTTTGACAGTTGAAATGATCTGGCCCATTATCTTTACAACGCTTTCCGCACTTAAAACAACGCGCCAGGATCTTTCAGAAGCGGCCACAGTTTTTCAATCCACGGGCATCAAACGTCTTTGGCACTTTATACTGCCATCCATTTTCCCGTCAATTGTTACCGGTTCAATTATCGGTTGGGGAGAGGCTTGGGAAACCATTGTTGGTGCCGAACTTATTGCCGGCAAAAACGGTATCGGTGCTTTTATTGGCAAACTTAATGATTCCGGAAGTACCTTTCTTTTCGGGGTCGCGGTCATAATTTTGATGTTATTTATATTCATTCTGAACAGGCTAATTTGGTTACCGCTTCTAAAAAGGTCAACCAAATATCAAACGGAGTAATGGCTATTTTAAGAGTTGAAAAAATTTCTAAAGAATTTGAACCCGAAGAAGGTAAAATTGCCGTTTTAGAAAATATTAACTTCTCGGTCGAAAAAGGGGAATTCCTATCTATAATCGGTCCTTCCGGCTGCGGCAAATCCACTTTACTTAGAATTATTGCCGGACTGGAAAAACCGTCAAGAGGCAACGTCTATCTGGACGACCAAGAAATTGCCGACCCAAACCCCGATATCTCTTTCATTTTCCAAAATTTCGCCCTTTTCCCCTGGCTCAGTGTCGAAGGCAATATTGCATTTCCCTTAAAGATGACCAATATGTCGGAGGAAAAAATGCAAACCAAGGTGGCCAGTGTTATTTCCGAAGTAGGCCTTTCCGGTTTCGAAAAATCCCACCCCAAAGAATTATCAGGTGGCATGAAGCAACGGGTTGGTATCGCCAGGGCGCTCGTCGTTGAGAGTGATATTATTCTTGCCGATGAACCATTTTCCGCCCTCGACGCTTTTACGGCCAAAGAACTTCGCGACGATCTCTTAAAAATTTGGGGAAAGCTTGGCAAAACTATAGTTTTAGTGACCCATCTCGTTGAAGAAGCAGTTTACCTTTCCGATAGAATCGTGGTTCTTTCCAAAAGACCTGGGAGAGTCGAGAAAATAATCGTCAATAGTCTTCCTCGACCAAGAAAAATACGCAGCGACGAATTTTACAAAATCGCCGACGAGCTCACAAAAATCGTCAAACCCTAACCCTACCTCCAAACTGCTAGTAGCGCCCCGGTCAAAAGAAAATTGACCAGATGGTGGCCGTTTTCTAGATAGTAGAGCTTCATTGGTTTGCCGGAAAATATAAATTGTCCCATGGTCGTCGTTGCTACAAATCCCAGCCAGGCCCAAAAACCAACTTGGGCTCCGGCCACATATGTTGTCGCTGCGCCAACTTGCACAAAATGGGCCATCACATAGACAAAAACCAAAACCGTCACAAACATCATGCCATAAAGCATCGGCATTTTGTCTTTTTGACCGGCAATATCTTTTTCAGTTTTGCCAACAAGCTTCATCCAAGTTTTGCCAAAAAGCGGTCCATACCAAACAAAACCCACAGCCATATTGATAATTGCCACAACCAAAATTGCTAGATAATTAATTTGAAAAGTCATCGTCTCACCCCCTTTCCTTCTCAATTAAATATTACTCCCTTCCCACTTTGGGTTACAATATATGAATGGCCAAAGAGGATATTTTAATTGAAGAAGATTTAGAAATCACCGCCGCCACCGCCGGCGCCGCGCCGGTTATACTTCCAACTCGAGTCATTTCCATTTTTCCGGCGCTGGCCCACCGCAATTTCCAATTGTATTTCATGGGCCAGGCAATTTCCTTAATTGGTTTTTGGCTGCAGCAAGTCGGCACCGGCTATTATGTTTTTCAAATCACCCATTCAGCTTTTTGGGTTGGCGCATCAGCGGCGATCGGCGGGTTACCTTTTTTAATCTTTACCACTTTTGCCGGCGTCGCCGTCGACAGGGTCAATAAACAGAAGGTGCTAATTTTAACCCAGGCGGCAGAAGCAGTAGTCGATATCGCCTTGGGTATCTTAATCCTTACATCAAGAGCAAATTTACCGCTAGTCGTAATTGCCATGTTTTTGATTGGCTGCATCAACTCAATCGATTTACCAACGCGGCTTACTTTTTTAGTCGAGATGGTTGGCAAAAAAGATTTAGCATCGGCGATTCCCATCAACAACGGCCTTTTTAATGCCGCCCGTTTTGTCGGCCCGGCTCTCGCTGGTATTCTTATTGCCTTCACATCTGTGGGCTGGACGTTTATTTTAAATGGCTTCAGCTTTATAGCCGGCATTTGGGCCATTCTAGCCATCAAACCTATCTATAAATACCAAGCCGAGGTTGACGTCCATCCGCTAGAGTCATTAAAAACTGGAATCAAATACTCATTCACTCATCCAAAAATCCTTTATTTCATAATCCTGGCCTTTTTCTCTGCGATTTTCATCTGGCCGTTCCAAACTTTAATGCCCGTTGTTTCCGAAAAAGTTTTTCATACCGGGGCTCACGGTCTTGGCACTTTACTTTCCGCCGCCGGTGCTGGCAGCCTAACTGGCGCCATTTTTACGTCCGCAAATTCCGCGAGAAAAAACAAAATCCCCCTCATTCTTATTGGAATTGTTATATCGAGCGTCAGCTTAATTCTGTTTTCGCTTAACCAGAATTTCACTCTTGCCCACGTGATTTTATTTTTGGCGGGATTTGGAACCTTGATGCAAGTTTCGACTTTAAATACTCTTGTGCAGCTAAACTCTCCCGATAACATGCGCGCTCGGGTGATGGCTGTTTATCTAACGATGTTCGTTGGCGTCATGCCCCTGGGCAATATCTTAGCCGGCACTCTCGCCCAAAAAACATCAGCCCTATTCACAATCGGCCTTAGCGCTGCCCTGATGCTTTTAGTCGGCGCAGCTTTTTACTTCAAAGGCATTTTCAAAAATCTCGCGATCACCAATTGATTTCCAAATATTTCCTGAGTGATTTATAATTACTCGTAAATGGAAGACAGCGAGAAACAAAATTCTAGATTTGCCGCCGAGAAAGAATTAACAGGATACATTGATTACCACAGACCAATATTCATGGAGCGCATCAACGGTTTAGCAAGTCTCGAAGTCGGAACTGACGAAGAAGGCGCTTTTGTCACCCTGAACATTAAAGAAGACCCAAATGACCAAAGAGAATTGACAACCGAGCAAGCAGCAGGTCTAATGAGCTGGCGAGAGCCCGAAGGATTAATAAGGGCAAGGGTTAAAGTTAAAAAGGTAGATGACACCCTCGAGAGTTCTCAATGATTTTTATCTTCACTACCTTCCCAAATAAAGCCCAAGCCGTAAAAATCGGCAAGACGCTTCTAGATAAAAAACTGGCAGTTTGCTGGAATCTTTTCCCGGTGGATTCAAACTACAGATGGAAAGACAAAATAGTCAAAGATAAAGAACTCTTGATGATCATTAAAACCAAAGATTCAAACTTTTCCAAAATCGAATCCTTCATCCAAAAGAATCATTCCTACGAAGTCCCCGAAATTGTTGCTGTCAAAGCCGAAAAAGTCAGCAAGCCCTATCTAAAGTGGTTGATGGAAGAACTTGCCTAAAATTTTCAGGCAAACGCTGTTGAACTAACAATCTCCATTTGGGATAATGAATCTCGCCATGGCAACAAAGCAAAAATTCAAACCCGTTGATCCAAAACAGGATTTTGTGGCCATGGAGAAAAAACTTCTGGACTACTGGTACCAAGAGGGGATAGTCGAAAAGTATTTAAGTCGCAACAAAAATTCCAAGGAAAAATTCTCTTTTCTTGACGGCCCGATAACGGCCAATAACCCCATGGGCGTTCACCATGCTTGGGGTCGGACGTACAAAGATTTGTGGCAGCGTTTTTATAACATGCAAGGTTACGCCGGCCGTTTTCAAAATGGTTTTGACGAACAGGGTCTTTGGGTCGAAGTCGAAGTCGAAAAAGAATTGGGGTTTAAAAACAAAAAAGACATCGAAAAATTCGGCATCGACAAGTTTGTAAATCTTTGCAAAGAGCGCGTCAAAAAATTCTCAACAATTCAAACCGAACAAAGTAAACGTTTGGGTTACTTTATGGATTGGGACAATTCCTACCACACCTCCAGTGACGAAAATAACTACGCCATCTGGAACTTCCTCAAAGTCTGCAACCAAAAGGGCTATCTATATAAAGGAAGGGATTCCGTGCCTTGGTGCCCGCGCTGCGGTACCGCCATTTCCCAGCACGAGATTTTAACAGAGGAATACAAGGAGATAACTCATAAAGCTGTCTACGTCAAATTCAAACTAACGGATCGAGATGAATATCTTTTAGCTTGGACAACAACTCCTTGGACTTTGCCATCCAATGTCGCCATTGCTGTCAACCCCGATTTTACTTACGGCAAATATAAAATCGATGGTAAAGATTTAATTATTCAAACTGCTCTAGCAAAAGCAACGGGAACTGCCGAGAAGCCGATCAAAACTCTGAAAGGTAAAGATCTCGTTGGTCTCAAATACGAAGGAAACTTTGACGACCTGCCAGCCTTAAAAGGTGTAGAGCACAAAGTCGTCGGGGCAAAGGATTTAGTTACAGCCGAAGAGGGGACCGGTTTAGTCCACATCGCTCCGGGTGCCGGTGAAGAAGATTTCAAAATCGCCAAAGAAGAAAATCTTTCCGTTGTCGAATCAATCGACGAAGCGGCGAATTACATTAACGGTTTTGATGATTTAACCAGCCAAAACGCCAAACAAAATCCCGATCTTATCATCGACAAATTAAAAACGAAGGGTGTTCTTTTCAAGGAAGAAAACTACATCCACCGTTATCCAACGTGCTGGCGCTGCAAAACAGAACTTGTCTGGAGAGTTGTGGACGAATGGTATATCGCTATGGACCGTCCTTCGCAAGATGCTTCGGACGGCAAGCCGCAAAAGACTCTAAGAGAACAAATGGTCGACGTTGCCAAAAAAATAAATTGGATTCCCAAATTTGGTTTAGAAAGAGAACTGGATTGGCTCAAAAATATGCACGACTGGCTAATTTCCAAAGAAAGATACTGGGGACTGGCGCTGCCAATTTGGGAATGCACCAAGTGCGACAATTTCGAAATCATCGGCTCCAAAGACGAATTAAAAGAAAAAGCTATAGTTGGTTGGAAAGGATTTGAGGGGCAGTCTCCCCACAGGCCTCAAATCGACGAAATAAAAATAAAATGTTCCAAGTGCGGTGAAACTGTATCCCGCATTAAAGCTGTCGGTAATGTTTGGCTCGACGCCGGCATCGTGCCGTTTTCAACGATGCCTTCCAACTGGTTCCCCGCCGATTTCATAACCGAATCTTTTCCCGGCCAATTTAAAAACTGGTTTTATAGCTTAATTGCCATGTCCACGGTTCTCAAGAATGAAAATTCTTTCAAAACCGTTTTGGGGTTTGCCACTTTGCTCGACGAAAAAGGCGAGGAGATGCACAAAAGTAAAGGCAACTCTATCGAATTTAACGAAGCCGCCGACAAAATCGGCGTCGACGTCATGCGCTGGATGTACGCAAAGCAAAACCCGGTGAATAATCTTTTATTTGGTTATCATGTTGCAGACGAAGTTCGCCGCCGTTTTTATTTAATCCTTTGGAATGTTTACTCATTCTTTGTGACTTATGCCAATTTAAACGATTTCTCTGTTCAACGTCATTCTCGACCTGATCGAGAATCAGATCCTCGCATTCGCGAGGATGACAAAAGCATGTTGGATAGATGGATCGTGTCACGACTTCACTCGGTCATTAAAGTAACAACTGACGCACTTACCAAATACGATGCTCAAGTTGCCAGCCAGGCAATCGAAGATTTTGTTATTGGTGATCTTTCCACCTGGTACATCAGGAGAAGCAGAGATAGGGTAGAGGAGGCCCTTCCAACAATCTATCAAGTTTTGGTCAATCTTTCCAAATTAATTTCCCCCTTCACACCATTTATCGCCGAAGAAATTTACATGAATTTGGTGGGGGAGCAGTCTGTAAATCTCGCCGACTTCCCTACTGCCGACGAAAAACTGATTAATAAAAATCTCGAGGACCAAATGGCAGCTGCCCGAGTGCTCGTCGAAAAAGTCCATGCTATCAGAAAAGTTGCCGGTCTCAAAGTTCGCCAACCACTCGCATCTCTAACTTACGGTGAAGAAAAACTTCCTACGGAGATTGAGAAAATAATCGCCGACGAAGTAAATGTTAAAAAAATAATCCAGAAAAAGGGATCGCAAATAACACTCGACACTAAACTCACTCCAGCACTCGTCGCCGAAGGCCAAGCAAGGGAAATCATCAGATCAATCCAGCAAGCCCGAAAAGACGCCGGTTGCGACCTTTCTGAAAAAGTCACAGTCACACTTCCCGACTGGCCCCAAGAATTTGAAGAAGAAATAAAAAAGCAAACCCTCGCATCAAAACTTACAAAAGGGGAGAGTCTTAGTATAATTCGGAAGAATTAAAATATATTACTACTAATATACCAGTATACAAGTATACTGGTACGAGCTAGATTGCTTCGCTTTGCTCGCAATGACATAATCTAGAAATGCAACGCAAATGGGATCTCTTGGCGCTTTTTTTAATTCTTGCCATCGGCGCCATTTCTCTTTTGGTCATTTTCTCAATCAACAGAAGCCTTGCCACCAACCAACTCGTCTATTGGATTATTGGGCTGGCAGTCCTCTGCGCCACATCTCTTTTTCCTTACAACAACTGGCAAAGATTATCAGTCCCCTTTTACGCAGTTGTCCTAATTTTTTTAGCACTCTTATTTTTTATCGGGACACCAATCCGCGGTTCTATCCGCTGGATTGATATTGGCCCATTCCGTTTTCAACCTTCGGAACTAGCCAAAATCGCCAGCATTTTCCTGCTCGCCAATTTCTACAGCGAAAAGTCGGCACGCCAACTAAAAAATCTTGTTACCAGTTTCGCCATCATTCTGCCAGCAGTTGTTCTCATTTTCTTTGAGCCGGATATCGGCAACTCCCTGGCGCTTCTTGCCATTTGGTTTGGCGCCTCACTTGCCTGCGGTTTCCGCGCCAAAACCATGGTCACTTTTGCTTTGATTGCCATTGTCATCGCGATATTTAGTTACGAGTTGCTTTCGTCTTATCAAAAGGACCGCATTGCCACATTTGTAAATCCAACCAAAGATCCGCTTGGCACCGGTTACAACATCATCCAATCAAAAATCGCCATTGGGTCAGGTCAATTATTTGGTAGAGGTTTAGGTCACGGTTCTCAATCTCAGCTCAATTTCTTGCCCGAAGCCGAGAGCGACTTTATTTTCGCTTCCATTTCCGAACAACTGGGTTTTTTTGGCGCCATTCTTATTGTTCTTTTGCAGGGGGGATTGATCTTAAGAATTTTAAGCTATGTCCAAAGCGCTGAAAAATTTGGCCAATTAGTAATTGTCGGCACTGCCTCTTTTCTTCTGATTCAATTCTTGGTCAACATCGGTATGAACCTCGGCCTTCTCCCGGTAACTGGCATTACTCTCCCGCTCGTTTCCTACGGCGGCTCCTCACTTCTTTCGACGCTTTTCCTCCTCGGCGTCGCCTTTTCCGTTAAAAGGTATCAGTATTGATATAATACCATTATGTTAGAACAGTTCGGATATCGCCTTCTCATCTTTGATAAAAAAAACTTGGCTCACTTAATGCGGTCAATACCAGACTGGACCACAGAAAGAGAACTTTTCTTTAGTGTGGCCCTTCTACCTTATTATGATGGTGGTATTACCTGGGAGGGAATGGATGCAGAAGTAGGACACATAATCTATAGATTAACTGATCTTGTAGATCCTGATGACAGAAAAGCCTTCGCTATCTACCCAAGTTCTGATGGGTCAGTTACCACAAAATATGAATATGAATATGATCACGAAGAAAGGGAAGTGAAATGGGATTCCTTAGAAGATTGGCGGCGTGAATGGGAAAGAACCAACCCTAATATCCCAGATCACAGTATCGTAAACGAATTTATTATGGAGCATCTTCAAAAAGATCCGCCGGCAGAGTTGAAAGAGGGCCAGTCTTAGTGTTAAAATCCTCAAACTATGTGGGCAGTAATTAAAACCGGCGGAAAACAATATAAAGTCGAAGAAGGCACCAAGCTTGCCGTAGAAAAACTCGAAGGCAAAGACGGCAAGATCACTTTTGACCAGATTTTGGCGCTTGGCGGCGACAAAGTCCAGGTCGGCACACCTTTCCTTGAGAAAGTGAAAGTCACGGGAAAGATTGTGGAGCAATTTAGAGACAAAAAAATCAGGGTCGTTAAGTTCAAATCCAAATCGCGCTATACCAGGACCACTGGCCACAGACAAAACCTCACCAAAGTTTTAATCGAAAAAATTTCCGCTTAAATTTCGTCATTCCACACTCTCTTGTCATTGCGAGGAACGAAGTGACGAAGCAATCTCATCAAAAAGATTGCCGCGCGCGTTTCACTCGCTCGCAATGACGACAGTGGAATAGGTCAAAAGGACACGGAAATACCTCATTGACAGTCTGTGAAAAGCACGCTAGAATTTCAACGGAACTAACATGGCTCACAAAAAAGCCGGCGGGGCCGTTACCAAAAACCGCGACACGGGTGGCAAACGTTTAGGCGTTAAGATTTACGGTGACCAAAAAGCCGCTCCCGGCAATATCATCATTCGCCAGCGCGGCACCAAATTCTTCCCCGGCATTGGTACCAAAATGGGCCGTGATCACACAATTTTCGCCGTTATCCAAGGCATCGTTAAATTCAAGCAAAAAATTGGCAAAAAGTTTATTGAAGTAGTGTAGTTCAATGGAAGAAAATCAAATCTTCGAAATCGACATCGATATGTTGCAGCCAAACCCGCTGCAGCCCCGTGGCCTAATTACCGCCGACTCTTTAATAGAAATAGTTGATTCAATTCGCGAACACGGCGTATTAGAACCTTTAGTTGTTGCCAAAACCCCAGCCGGCTACCAAATTATCGCCGGAGAACGTCGCTGGCGCTCTTCTAAAATTGCTGGTCTTTCTAAAGTGCCGGTCATAATCCGCGAAACGACTCCACAGGGAATGCTGGAGATGGCCATTATTGAAAATGTCCAAAGGATCGACTTAAATCCTCTAGAGCGGGCCCAGGCATTCAGAAGGTTAATGGATGAATTCGGCCTTTCGACCGGTGAAATTGCCGTTAAGGTCGGCAAAAGTGCCCCCTATGTTAGTAATACCCTGCGGCTTCTTACGGTCCCGGATGTTCTCAAAGATGCGCTTGCTTCCGGGGCTACAACCGAGGGCCACGTCCGCGCGCTTGCCTCTCTTGAAGATCCTCATCTAATAGTCGAAGCATATAAACTAATTCTTTCTAAAAACCTTTCCGTCCGCGGGGCCGAAGAACTTTCTAGGAAAATGAAGGCCAGAGAAAATATTGCGCCTAAGCAGCAACAGCCACAGTTAAGGCTTCAAAACGAGGACCTAGACAAATACCAAGAAGAAATAGCCGCCAAACTGCAAACAGATAACGCCTCGGTTAAAGTTAAAATCGGTCAATCAAGGATTGAGGGTAAAATGTTAATTGTTGTTCATGGCAAAGTAGAAATAACTTCAGCGGTCATTAAGCGTGTCAGGGATGCTGTAATTAACTCTTGAAACGATTCTGACACCGTTACTCTTATTGGTTTTAAAAATTGGGAAGTAAACAAGCCACGCCCTCCCGCGCATACTATTTCTATCAATTGATCCAAAAACTCTGGAATCGGAAGATGACTGACGATTATCCCCTAAAACAAAATATTGGTTGTCTCCAAGCGTCACATTGACATTGCCTTGGGTCTGTTGGGTTTCGTAAGGTTCTTGAAGTTTTTGGCTGTTGATATAAATTGCATTGTCTTCAATCTTCACATTTTCACCAGGCAGCCCAATTATCCTTTTTATAAAATCAACGTTTCTTGGCCCTGGAGCCTTAAAAACAATCACGTCACCCCTTGCCGGTTTATAAAGACGATACGTCACTTTTTCCGTCAAGAGCAGTTCTCCATCGGCAAAATTCGGCACCATGGATTCACCTTTAACCCGATGAGGTTGCACCAGGAAAATATAAACGAAAAAGAAAATGGCCAAAGAAATCGCTACCGTCTGGGCAATTTCTTTGAAAGTTTCAACCAAAAAACTTTTTAAACTCATAAAGTAATTGTATAATTTCTCAGGCGTTTAATGTAGAGTCAATTAGCGGACTCGTGGCTCAGTGGTAGAGCGTCCGTATCACACACGGAAGGTCACAGGTTCGATCCCTGTCGAGTCCACAAAACCTGTATCATATGGGCATGAATCAACTAAAAGACTTTCATCATTACAAAGGTTCAGATCTATCCAGATCAGAAAAAGTTGAAAGAAAAGTCGTAGAGTTACTACTTTCAACAAAACTGCCTGACGAAAAAAGAGAAAGCTCGATTGTCTGGGAATTGAAACATTCATCCGGTTGTTGCCAGATTGGCAGAATACTGGCCCAAAGAAGAGGCCTGGATATCGAGATGGCAGAAGTTGCCTGCCTTCTGCATGATATTTACGTAATTGTTAATGGGAAGTATAAAGATCACGCCAAACTTGGTGCGCCGCTCGCCGAGAACATACTAAAAGAAATTGACGATTATTCTTCGGAGGAAATCAAAACAATTACCGATGCCATCTCTCATCACAGCGAGAAAGAAATCGAAAGCGATGATCCTTTCGCAGAGCTCGTAAAAGATGCTGACGTGTTTGATTGTTCGCTATATAAAGGTGCAGAAGGATTTTACAGACTGCATAAGCCCGAAGAAATTTTTAAAGAGTACGTTAAAAGAATTAAAAAAGTTAGAAAAGAACTAGGTCTGCCCGAAAAAGATGTTTTCAGACCTTAAATGAACCGGATACCTAAGCCAATTTTCCAAAATAAACTCCCAAAAATTTCCTGGCAAAAAATTTATGAAAGGGAATATGGTGTTCAGTATTCAGAAGCTGCTGTCTCGCTTCTTGCACGCGCTAATTATCATTTCCCAGTGCTTTCAACTGATCAAGTAGTAGTTCCAGCAGAAGAGGGGAACACGGCCTTTTACATCGATGATATCTCTTGGATAAAACTTGTCGAAGGACTTAACTCGCAGTACACATCCAATGTAAAAAGGCTGGAGAAATACGAAAAGCAGTTTATTTTTGACGGCAATAACTATTTAGGATTTACAAAAAATCTTACTAAACTAAAACTCAAAAATTTATCAAATAAAGAGCTTCTTAAACTTTTCCTCGAGCACCAAAATAAAAAGGACAGATATTCTGTTTTTGCTTGGTCTGCATTTATTTTAAACAATTATGTTGCCGAAAGGGCAACAGCAATTCTAGACAAATACATTAAAAAAGCCAGCAGGGAAAGCGAAAAGCAAGAAATTGTCGATTCCTTATTCAAACCAGAAAAAAGAGCAGCTATTCTCCAGCTCCAATATGAAGTCGAGAAACATAGTGGTAAACCACCAAAAGTAGTTTTTAATGATCTTTACAAGAGATTTAAGTGGTTGTCTTGTTTAGATTTACATAATAAACCTTGGACAAAAGAGGAATTCAAGGAGCACATTAAATCATTCACTAAAGCTCCAAGCAAAAAAGAAATCGCTTTCCCCAAGTATTCAAAAGAATTGAAAATAAGTTTAAACGATTTGGAATATCTACAAATGGCAAAACGTTTCGTTTACATAAAAGATGCAAGAGATGATTTCAGAAGAGAAAGCGTTTACAACTCTTTAGCATTTTTCTCAGAGCTTGCCGAAAGGATGCAAATTAAATCGGAGGATATTAGTTACCTGCAAGAATCGGAAATTATTGCATTTCTGGACGGTAAGGAAATTGTTTCCAAAAAGGTCATAAGCAAAAGGAAGCATGGATTTGTAGTATATCTCGATTCAAACAAAAATCTAGTTTGTCTCCAAGGATCCGATATAAATGAAGTCCTAAAATCCTTTAAACTATTTTCCGCGAGTGAAGAAGAAGTTACGCAAATAACCGGGATGGTTGCTTCCCGCGGACTAGCGAGCGGGAAAGTTAGTATTGTAAATAGTGTCAAAGATTTAGAAAAAGTTAAAAAAGGCGACATACTCGTTTCAGTTACAACTCACCCTGATTACGTTCCGGCGATGAGAAGAGCTGTTGCAATAGTTACGGATGAAGGTGGAGTAACGAGCCATGCTGCCATTGTTGCGCGTGAATTTGGTTTGCCCTGTATTGTAGGAACCAAAAACTCCACAAAGTTTTTGAAGGACGGAGACACGGTAAAAGTCGACGCCGAAAAAGGAATTGTGACTAAACTAAGTTAATCTATGGAATTTATTAAATTACTTTTAGTTGTAACCCTCTTAACGCTCATCCCCGGCCAAGTTTTAAGAATCCCTCAAAGTTCAGCATTCGGAGCCGTGACCCTAACTGATATCAGCGTTTTGGTTCTTGATTTCCTTTTTATTTTCTATTCGTTGGCCATTAAAAAATCGCTTAAATTTCCACCAAAAATATTTTTTCCATTTACTCTTTTTGCCGCTTGGTCCCTCGCCACGATAATTTGGGCGCTTACAATTTTCTCGCCGCAAGAAGTTGCCGCCTCATCACTTTTCCTTGCCAGATTCATTGGATATTTCTTTCTGTCCGTGGTTGTTTTCAATTTGATCCCCACAACCCAAGTGAAGAAATGGATAAATTTAATTCTTGCGATTGGTACCCTCTACGCCTTAATTGGTTTTTTACAATTTTTTATCATTCCCGATCTAACTTTTTTAACTCCCCTTGGTTGGGATCCTCATCAAAGAAGAATCGTCGCAACTGTCATTGATCCAAACTTCTCCGGCTACATTTTTGTTTTGCTTTTTTCCATTGCCGCGTCCTATTATTTTTACTCGGTAAAAAAGCTGCCATATTTTATAGTATCACTTGCTTCTTTTGTTGCTCTGATCCTTACTTTTTCCAGAAGTTCTTATTTGGCCTTTATTACCGCAACAGCAATAGTCGGTATTGTTAAATCACGGAAGTTACTTTTTGGAGCTTTTGTCGTTCTTGTTTTAATATTTGTGACCGTTTCCCAAGTCCGGACAAGAATCATTGGCGCCTTTGAAGTTGACGAAACATCTCAGGCAAGAATCGAAAGCTGGCAAAATGCCCTAGTTATAATAAAGGACAATCCGCTTTTCGGCGTCGGCTTTAATACTTACCGCTTTGCCCAGGAAAGATACAATTTTTTCGCAATCGATAACCCGCGGGGCGGCCATTCCGGCGGGGGAGTAGATTCCAGCCTTCTCTTGGTTACAGCAACAACCGGCATCATCGGCATTTCGCTTTTTATCTTGTTTCTTGGGTCAATCATCAAGACCGTGGCCAAAGGTGCAAGCACAAACCCTTTAAATTTGGCGACTTTAGCATCGCTAGTTGCTTTACTCGTCCACTCAATTTTTGTCAATTCACTTTTCTTTCCGCAGATCATGCTTTTAATTTTCCCCTTAATAGGTCTTGCTGCAAAACATGATTCTTAAAGTCTTTATTTTTTGGCGCATCTCCCTGTTCGTTCTAACCTATTTAGGATCGATTATTTTCCCAAAAGTTGCCAATGGGGGAATTGGAGCAATCGGCCCCGGTAAAACTTTTGATTTCCTATCTTCCTGGGCCCAGTGGGATGGCGGCCATTTTATAAATATCGCCAGGTTTGGCTATTTCAATCCTCAAGAGTATGCCTTTTTCCCGGTAATGCCCAATTTAATAAGGTTTGCCAGCTTTTTTACTTTCGGGAATTTACCCTTGGCAGGTCTTTTAGTATCAAACATTTCATTCCTCTTATTTTTAATATTTTTTCATAAATTGGTAAATCAGAAGTTCGGTCCAAAAATTGCCAACACATCAGTTTTTACCCTTCTTACCTTTCCAACCGCTTTTTTCGAGGTTGCCGTTTACTCCGAATCAATATTTTTACTTCTTGCATGTCTGACGTTCTACCTTTTGGAAAATAAAAAACTACTCGCTGCCGCCGTCGTGTCGAGTCTTGCTACAGCCACCAGACTTGTCGGCGTCTTTCTTATTATTCCATTCATAACCTCTCTCCTGTCATTGCGATCAGCCGGCTGGCGGAGAAGCAATCTCCTCCTCCTACCTTTATCAATTTCGGGTTTATTTTTATATTCACTTTACCTTTACCTAAAATTTGGCGACCCGTTTTATTTCTCAACTGTCGAATCTATCTGGCACCGCTCATATGTCAATCCCCTGTCAACAATCTATTCTTATTTAACTATCAACATCTTCAATAAACCGTTTAACGATTATCTGGACATTGCTGCAACCATTGGATTTATAATGATTCTCGCTCTTGGATTTAGGAAAATCCCAAAAGCGTGGTGGCTTTATAGCTTTTTGGTTGTACTGGTTCCGGCATCAAGTGGAACCTTAACCAGCATGCCCCGCTACGTTCTTTCGGCCTTTCCGGTTTTTATTTTGATTGGGATTTATCTAAAGGACAGAGTGGTTTTAAAAACTATAGTCTGGGCAATCTTCTTAGTGATGCAAGTTGCGCTGGCAATAATGTTTGTCAACGGTTTCTGGACTGCCTGAAAGCTTTCCCGATGTCGCCTCTTATGTGCATTCCTTCAAAATGAATCCCTCCTCTTCCAATCGCAAAATAAGCTTTCTTTCGCGCTTCCGACATTGCTTTACCATATGCCGTGACCCCTAAAACTCTGCCGCCGCTGCTGACAATTTTACCGTTTAGGTTTTTAGTCCCGGCGCAAAAGATCTCAACATTTTTATCGTGATGCACATCAAGCCCGCTAATTACTTTCCCGGTCTTATACTCAGCTGGGTAACCGCCGGAAGCAATGACCACGCACAAGGCCGCGCCATGCCTAAAAGAAACATGTTTTGCCTCGAGTGTTCCCTCTGTACACGATTTCATCACCGCAAAAAGATCAGAAGAAAAAAGCATCATTAAAGGTTGAGTTTCCGGATCTCCAAACCTGGCATTATATTCAAGCACCCTAGGTCCGTTGCCAGTTATCATTAGACCTGCGTAAAGTACCCCTTTATAAATACGCCCCTCCCGGCGCATTCCGTCCATTGTCCGCTTTAAGATCGTTTCATAAATTTCTTCTCGTAACCGGGCATCCATCGCCGCCGGCGCAAAAGCTCCCATACCTCCCGTATTTGGACCCCGGTCACCGTCGTCAATTCTTTTATGATCTTGGGCTGGTAGTAGCGGTACGATTGTCTTCCCGTCACAAAACGCCAAGAGTGAAATTTCCCTTCCCCTAATCCTTTCCTGGATCAAAACCTCTTTACATGGACCAAATTCCTCATCGACCATAATTCTTTTAAGACAGGCTTCTGCTTCCCCCAAAGACTCGGGCAGAAAGACACCCTTTCCGGCAGCTAGCCCCGTGGCTTTAATGACGATCATATCCGGGCCTTGTCGTTTTACATAGTTCAACGCTTCGTCAAAACCGCCGATAGTTAATGATTTCGGGTGGGGGATATTGTGTCTTTGCATAAAGGCTGTTGCCCAAGCTTTATCGGTTTCCAGAAGCGCCGCCCTGCCTGTCGGTCCAAAAATCAGAAGGCCTTCTTTTTCAAATGCGTCAACGATTCCCTTTTCCAACGGCACTTCCGGCCCAACAACGGTTAAGGTAATGTCGTTATCTTTGGCAAACTTTACAAGCTTGTCTATTTCTAAAGCGCCAAACTCAATATTTTCCCCAAGCAGCGCAGTCCCGGCATTACCCGGGGCAAAATACAACTTCGAAACCTGCCGCGACTGACCAATTTTCCAGCCCAAAGCATGCTCTCTTCCTCCAGAGCCGACTATTAAAACTTTTGCTCCTGTCATTTGGTGAAAGTAACTTTTCTTTTCACAATTTTTGTATTTCCCGCAAGATCCACAGCTTTTATTTCAACATTATTGTCCCCACCAGAAAGCGGAACGAAAATCTCATATGACCCATCCGGATTGGTATTTGCCAAAAAGCCATTAGCATATACCTGTACATTTTGATCGGTTTTGCCCGATACCCTAATCCTGTTATTTCCCGAAAAAGTCTGCCCGTCTGCCGGGTTGTCAACGTCAAGTCTCGGCTCCTTTTGCAAAAATGCCACCTTTTTCACTTGGGAAAAATCGCTTTCTTTCCCTTGGCTTGAAACAGCTTTCGCCGCGATACTGTTATTCCCGTCTTTTAAAGTAAAATCGGCATATCTGAATTTTCCTGCTTCCGGTTGTGTCTCGCCAACTTTTTCATCATTATCAAAAATTAAAATTTTACCGTCTGCTACCGAGAAGCCGGAAATTGAAAGCCTGGCACTGTTTGTAGCGTCCGGAAGCGTATCAAGAATTGGTGCCTGGGGAATAGATTTATCCACTGCTACCTGGCTTGAATTACTTTTTCTAAAGACGACATCCAAAAAATCGGCAAATTTCCCAAGCAGTGGAATGCCAAGAGTAAAAATAAAAATCAAAAGGAGCACACTGACTACGAAAAGGTAAACAATTTTTTTAACTGTCGCTTTTTCCTCTCTTTGATTTAATCTGTATAGTCTTGAAGTTCTTTTCATGGGCTAATTATACTTGAGCCGATGGTCGGAATCGAACCGACAACCTACCCTTTACGAAAGGGTCGCTCTACCATTGAGCCACATCGGCATCGTGAGCGGGATACGAGAATCGAACTTGCGTCTCCACCTTGGGAAGGTGGCATACTACCATTGTACTAATCCCGCTTGGCAAGTGCGAACACAGTTTACCAATTTTAAATTAAATTATCGAGGAATTGTAAGAGTAGCGCCGGCAAAGATTAGAGGATTACCATTGGGAAGGTAACCAACATTATTTGCTTTTGCCAAAACCGGCCATTTCCAGCCGTTGGCATAAACCTTTTGAGCAATAATAAACAGGGTATCGCCTTCCTGCACTTGATACGAAGTTGCGCTAAGGTCTTTTATTATTAGATCCGCCTCTACTTTAGGTGGGACCTCTAAAGTCGTATCAGCGTAAATTAAGTCAGGAGAAACAATTTTATTTTTTACAGCTAGTACATTCCACATGTTTGGGTCACCGTAAGTCCTTTGGGAAATTGCCGAAAGTGAATCACCTTCTTTGACCTTGTATTCCCTCTTAAACTCAAGTGTTTGGCTTTCTGTGCTTGTTTTTACGCCGTCACCAATTTGCCCGGTCTGGTTTGAAGTTCTGGTCAGAAAATTGGCAACAAGAAAACCAAAAACGACAACGACAATCGCCCCAAGAAAAAGTCCAGTATAGGATTGGTAAAGATTATTCGCAGAAAAGCTCTGCTTATATTCTTTTAATTTCTTCTTCAAGCGCCTAAAAGTAGAAGTACGTCTTGCCATTCTCTTTTGGGCAGGGTAATTACATCTGCTAAATTATCACAAAGGATTCTGTTAGTCCAGAGGCAAAACAAAAAACTTTTACCAATTGTCGTTATATATGTTAAACTACGCTTTCTGTTAAAATAGAGAGGCTAAATGGGGTGGTAGCTCAGTTGGTTAGAGCGCCTCCCTGTCACGGAGGAGGTCGGGGGTTCGAGTCCCCTCCATCCCGCCCATTTAGCTAATTTTGAAATATTTCACAAACGCTCAAATAGCTGACCTTTTCCGTGAAATATCGGCTTCCTACGCCGTCCAAGGCAAGGATTATTTTAAACAAATAGCTTATGAAAATGCCGCCACAAGCATAGAACACGCCACCAGCGAGCTCAAAGACCTTTGGGAAGATAATAAACTAGATACCGTTCCGGGTGTCGGGAAAACGATGCAAAGCCACCTTGATGAACTTTTTAGGACTGGTAGAGTAAAGCACTTTGAAGAAATAACCAAAAGAATGCCCCCGGGTATGTTTGCACTTCTTAAAATCCCCGGAATTGGTCCTAAAACGGCCTATAAAATCGCTAAAGAGCTTAAAATCAAAGATGTTGATGATCTGCTTAAAAAAGCCCAAACTCACCAGATTAGAAAAATTCCCGGTTTCGGGGCGAAGAGTGAAAAGGATATTATTGCCGGTGTAGGCGAGTTTAAAGGTCGCAGTGGGCGCTACACCCTTCCAGATGCTTATACAACCAACGAGCGGGTTATTACCTATCTTAAGGAAGAAAAAGCATGCCTGGACGTCCAGCCGCTGGGCTCTTTAAGAAGAATGGTAGCCACAGTTGGTGATGTTGATCTTGCCGTCAGCTCTAAAAATGCCGCGAAGGTGATAAAACATTTCTCCAACTTTCGTGAAATCTCCAGGATTCTCACGTCCGGTAAAGAAGCTTCTTCCGCAGTTTTAAAAAACGACATTCAGATAGACGTTAAAGTTCAACCGCCCGGGGCCTTCGGCGCCCTCTTGCAACATTTCACAGGTTCAAAAAACCACAATGTTCACCTCCGGGAACTTGCGCTGAAAAAAGGCTTTTCTCTTTCCGAACATGGCATCAAAGTCAAAAATAAAACCAAGATTTTTCATAGTGAAAAAGAATTTTATAATTTTCTTGGTTTGGATTACATCGAACCAGAATTGCGGGAAGACACAGGCGAAATTGAAGCCGCCCAAAAACACCAATTGCCCAATTTGGTCACGTTAGACGATATAAAAGGCGATATCCACCTGCATTCCAGCTACCCAATTGAACCAAGCCACGATTTGGGTCAGAATAGTTTTGAAGAGATTATTAAAAAAGCAAAGGAATTAAGATATCAATACATCGGACTCTCCGATCATTCTCCAGGTGTCTCCACTCACACAAAAGAACAAATTTTGTCCCTAATCAACAAAAGAAAACAAAAAATTGAACAAATAAAGTCTACACACCAAAATTTTGGCATACTAAATTTACTCGAAATAGATATTTTAACCAACGGGGAACTTTCTGTACCCGAAGAAGGGCTCAAAATGTTAGATGGAGCCATAGCCGGTATCCATTCGAGTCATAGGCAGGACAAGAAAAGTATTACCAAAAGACTATTAACCGCCTGTAATTCTCCTTACGTTAAAGTAATCTCTCATCCGACCGGCAGATTGCTCCTTGAGAGAGAATCATACGAAGTAGATTGGCCACAAATTTTTGAAGCTTGTGAAAAAACCAAAACGATGTTAGAAATCAACGCCTGGCCGCAGAGGCTTGATCTTCCCGACGTTCTTGTCAGAGAGGCCAAAGAAAGAGGCATAAAGTTTGTTATAAATTCCGACGCCCACGCAAACTACCAAATGGACAATATGAAATTTGGTGTTTCGGTTGCCAGGCGCGGATGGTGCGAAAAGAAAGACATTGCAAATACCCTCCCTTGGCTTGAATTTAAAAAGCTATTCGAGTATCATAACCAGTAATGTCAATATCGCCAACAATCATTGTAGTTGTCCTGCTTGCGGCAATTGGTTTATTCGTCTGGTTCCTCTACAACAGCCTTATTACAGCAAAAGTCAGGGTTAAAGAAGCTTGGTCCGGGATTGACGTTCAACTTAAAAGGCGTTCCTCTCTAATTCCCAATCTTCTTGAAACGGTTAAAGGTTACGCAAAACACGAAAAAGAAGTTTTCGAAAACGTAACCCGCGCCAGAAGCGCGCTTCTGGGAGCAAAAGACGCAAAAGAGGCAGCGCACGCCGATAATCTGCTGGCTGGCGCCCTTAAGACGCTTTTTGCCGTTGCGGAAAACTACCCTAAACTTCAAGCCTCCGAAAACTTTAAAGAACTTCAGGAAGAACTTTCCGATACGGAAACAAAAGTTGCTGCCGCCAGACAGTTTTACAACACAAATGTTCTGGATTACAACACCAAAATCAAAGTATTTCCCAATATAATTTTGGTAAAGCTTTTAGGTTTTGATGAGGAACCTTTCTTTCAGGCTGACAATGAGTCAAAAGAAGAAATTAAAGTGAAATTTTAGCCTCATGAATTCACCAAAGATTTTTGCAGGTTCTTCAAATCCCAATCTAACCAAAGCTGTCTCCCAAAAATCCGGTATTGCCTTGGGACAAATTGATATCGGCCGTTTTTCCGATACGGAGATTGACATTTGGGTCAAGGATGAAGTTAATAACTCTGACGTTTTTATCCTTCAATCAAATTCTGCGCCTGTCAACGATAATATCATTGAACTGGCGCTAATTGCTGATGCCCTCAAGAGATCAGGTGCTCATGGAATTGCCGCCGTTATTCCTTATTTTGGCTACAGCCGCAAAGAAAAACAATCAAGGGGCGGTGAGCCAATTTCTGCCAAAGTTATCGCCGATTTAATTACGGCAAGCGGTGTCAATAAGATCGTTTGTCTAGATCTTCATGCCGACGCCATCGTTGGATTTTTTAACGTGCCGGTGATTTATCTTTCCGCCCTCGAAGTTTTGGCCACTCGTCTCAAAAAAGAAAAACCCGCCAGCCCCATTGTTGTTGCCCCGGATGTTGGCGGTGTAAAAAGGGCCAGGAACTTCGCCGCACTTCTGAAAGCGCCACTTGTAGTCATTGAGAAAAGACGAGATATCGAAAAGCGCGAAACAATTGAAGTTCTGTCAATGTCAGGCGAGGTGGTCGGCGATACGGCCATTATCATTGATGACATTATCTCTACAGGTTCAACAACCATTGAAAGCGCTAGGGCTCTTAAGAAAAAAGGCGTTAAAAAAGTCATTGTTTGTGCCACGCACGCCGTTTTTGCTGGCAATGCCGTAGAAAATCTCGAAAAGAGCGACATTGACAAAGTCTTCGTTACCGATACTATCGCCCGCGAAATCAAAAGTTCAAAAATAGAACAGGTAACTGTCGCCGGTCTAATAGCCGACTGCCTTAGAAAAGAAATCTAGTGGATTTTACCTCCAAACTTAAAAAAGCTATTGCCAAAAATAATAGCCTCCTTTGTGTAGGCTTAGACCCGGATCCGCAAAACCTAAACGGCGCCAAATCTCAATTTGAATTTAATAAGAAGATAATCGATCGAACGGCTAGTTATGTTTGCTGCTACAAACCTCAGATTGCTTTTTACGCAGCCGCAGGACTGGATGGTCTGCAAAACCTCCAAAAAACAATTGATTACCTCCATACAAACTACAGCGATATTCCAGTCCTCCTTGATGCCAAAAGGGGAGACGTTGGCCACACCAGTCAAATGTACGCTAAAGAAGTTTTTGACGTTTTTAAAGCAGACGCGGCAACGGTTATTCCTTACTGCGGCTTTGATTCACTGGAACCGTTTTTCAATTATCAAGATAGGGGAGTTTTTGTTATCTGCAGAACATCTAATCCAGGAGCCGCCGATTTTCAAGACTTGAAAGTTGGAGCCACCCCGTTTTATTTGAAGATTGCCGAAAAAATCGTTGAGTGGAGCAAAAAATATCAAAATATCCAATTGGAAATTGGCGCCACATGGCCGGGGGAAATTGGCAAGATCAGAAAAATTTCTCCAGAACTAATCTTTTTAGTAGCCGGCATCGGTGCTCAAGGCGGAGATTTAGAAGGCACACTTTCAAATGGGCTCACAAAAGATAAAAAGGGGTTGATTATTAGTTCTTCCCGCGGCATAATCTACGCTCAGGATCCGCGAAAAGCCGCCCAAAACTTAAAAGATGAAATCAACAAATACCGAAAATAAAACGGCCGACCAAGTTGCCTCAATTCTTTACGATATTGGTTCGGTAATTCTGCGCCTGCGCCAACCCTTCAGATACGATTCCGGAATTCTCAGCCCCGTCTACACCGATAATCGCTTAATAATCTCTCATCCCAAAGAAAGAACAAAAATCGTCGATCTTTTAATTGCAAAAATCAAAGAAATTGGCATTCCGGATGTTGTTGCCGGTACCGCCACAGCTGGCATTCCGCACGCGGCATTTATCGCCCAAAAACTTAATATCCCCATGGTCTATGTGCGCGCCGAACCCAAAGGCCACGGTAAGGGTAACCAGATAGAAGGCAAAATTACCCGCGGGCAAAAAGTCTTAATTATCGAAGATCTTGTTTCAACAGGCGGCTCATCCATTAGAGTCGCCCAAGCACTGCGCAAAGTCGGCGCCGAAGTTACCGACGAGCTAGCGATTTTCACTTACGGTCTTGCCGAAGCGGAAAATAATTTCAAAAGGAACAAAATTAAATTGCACACGCTGACAAACTTGGAGCATTCAGCTAGTGTTGCCGCAAAAAAAGGTTATCTTAAAAAAGAACACGTCAAAATGATCCTCGACTGGTCCAAAGACCCGCGCGGCTGGGGCAAAAAGATGGGGTTCGAATGAAAGCCGATATTTCTACAAAAATTGCCAGTGTAAAACTGGAAACTTGCGTTTTTAATACCGCCGGGCCCGCCGACGTTACATTAAAAGAATTAGAAATAATCGCTAAGTCCGATTCCCCCGCCATAACCATGAAATCGTGCACCCTTGAGCCGCGAGACGGAAATCCCGAACCCAGGTATGCCAATTTGAAATTTGGATCAATTAACTCCATGGGATTGCCTAATCTCGGCTACAAAGCCTACATCCAGTTCGCCGGGATTCTCAAAAAGAAATACCAAAAACCAATTATTGCCAGCATCTGCGGGATGACTTTAGAAGATGACATAATTATGTTTAAGGCCTTTAACAATTCGGCAGTCGACATCATCGAATTTAATCCCGGCTCACCAAATACCATTGGCAAACCAATTGTAGGATATGATGCCAAAGAGATGGACAGATTACTCAGGGCTGTTTCTAGGGTATGCAAGAAGCCCTGGGGGATAAAACTTCCACCCTATTTTGACCTGGTCCACTTCGACGAGATAGCCAAAGTAATCAAAAAATACCCCGTCAATTTCGTTACCTGCGTTAACTCCATCGGCAATGGTTTAGTTATTGACCCTTATAGCGAACAACCATTAATCAAACCAAAAGGTGGTTTTGGCGGCATCGGCGGCCGTTATATCAAATACACGGCTCTTGCCAATGTCCGCAGATTTTACGAAATATTTGGAGACAAAATCCAAATAATCGGGGTTGGCGGAATTTACAAAGGAACTGATGCTTTTGAGTTTATTCTTGCAGGAGCCAGCGCCGTCCAAATCGGAACTGCCTTCTTGCAAAAAGGCCCTGGCATATTTAACAAAGTCCAAACAGAGCTTAGAGCCGTAATGGCTAAAAAGGGCTACAAGAGACTTTCCGACTTCCGTGGCAAACTAAAAACCTTATGACAGCCTATACCCAAATTTCTGCTAACCGCTTCAAAACCTGGCTCATCATGCTCGGTTTTGCATTCTTCATTACAGGGCTTGTTTACATTTTTACTCGCGCCTTCGGCTTTAGCGGTCCCTCCGCCCTTAGCTTCACCGGTATGGCGCTAATTGTCGCCGGCATTATGAATTTCGTCTCCTACTATTATTCCGACAAAATGGTCATGACCATTTCCCGAGCCAAACAAATTAAAAAATCCGATAACCCTACACTTTTTAGGACAGTCGAAAATTTATGTATCGCCGCCGGTCTGCCAACACCAAAAATTTATATAATCCAAGACAGCGCGCCAAATGCTTTTGCCACCGGCCGCAACCCGAAGCACGCTTCAATTGCCTTTACCACCGGAATCTTAGAAAAACTTAATAAACTTGAGCTTGAAGGAGTGGCGGCCCACGAACTTTCCCACGTTGGCAACTACGATACAATGCTTATGACAATCGTCTCAATTTTGGTTGGCACCATTGCTCTTCTTGCCGATTGGTATTTTCGCGCTACATGGTTTGGAATGGGCGATAGGGACGATAGAGATTCCGGCGGAGCAATTTTTGCCGTCCTTGCTATTGTCATGGCAATTTTAGCCCCAATTATCGGAACCCTTATCCAACTGGCAATTTCCAGGAAAAGAGAATTATTGGCAGACGCTTCCGGAGCTCTTCTCACCAGAAATCCGGAGGAATTGGCAACAGCTCTTCTTAAAATTTCCAAAGATTCCGAACCGCTGGAAGTTGCCAACCGCGCCACAGCTCATCTTTATATCGTCAACCCATTCAAAGGCAGCCAATTAAAAGCCGGCTTTGCCAATTTATTCAACACTCATCCGCCGATTGAAGAAAGGGTCAAAGCCCTAAGGGCTATGGAATGAAAAACAAAAAACCAGAAGTCGTTGGCGCATTTGATACAAAGCATATCGCAAAACTCGCGAACCTAATATTATCAGATCAGGAAGTCGACACTTTTACTTTACAACTTGTATCAATACTTAATTATATTGAGCATTTGAATAAAGCTGATACTAATTCCGTCGACGCCACATATAACGTCAGCCCCAACAAAAACGAAACCCGCAAAGATACCGCGAGCGTTTGTCTTACTCAAGACGAAGCACTGCAGAACTCAACAAACACTAAAAACGGCCAATTTGTAACCAAAGGAGTTTTTAAAAGTGAATGACCCGACATCATTAAGCCTCACCCAAACGATTGATGGCTTAGCCAAAAAGAGTTTTTCCGAATCAGATCTAAACAAAGCTTATGGCGACAGGATTAAGAAATTAAATCCAGGCCTCAATGCATTCTTAGAAGTAAAAGAAAACTCCAAAGGAATTCCAGCCGGTATTAAAGATCTAATCGCCGTCAAGGATATGCAAATGACTTGCGGTTCAAAAATCCTAGAAGGTTACACTGCTCCCTACAACGCTACCGTCATCAACAAGCTTATCGATAACAACGTTTCTTTTATCGGCAAAACAAACCTGGATGAATTTGCCATGGGATCATCGGGAGAAAATTCTGCCTACGGTTCTGCCAAAAACCCTTGGGATAAAAATAAAGTTCCCGGCGGTTCATCTTCTGGTTCCGCGGCGGCAGTTGCTGCCGATCTTTGCACCTTTGCGTTAGGAACCGACACCGGTGGTTCCATTCGTCAACCCGCATCTTTATGCGGAGTTGTTGGTTTAAAACCAAGTTATGGTCGCGTCTCCCGCTACGGCGCCCAAGCCATGGCCTCGTCTCTCGACCAAATCGGCCCGCTAACAAAAACCGTCGCCGACGCCAGAAAAGTTTTGGAATGGATTTCAGGCCCAGATGCTTATGACTCAAATTGCGTCAAAAGTTATTTTAAAAGCACCAAGAGATTGAAAGATCTAAAAGGCATAACGATAGGAATTCCAAAATTAAAAAATCAAAAAGGTTCAGATGCCGGATTAGACATCGGCGTCTTAGGCGTTATGGAAAAGGCCTACCAAAAATTAAAAGAGTTGGGCGCAGAAATTAGAGAAATAGATCTTCCTCACACCGAATACGCCCTTGCTGTTTATTACATTGTCATGTCTTCCGAAGTTTCTTCAAACCTCGCGCGCTATGACGGCATCAGATTCGGGTCAACTCGAGAAAAGTTCGGAGACGAACCAAAGCGCAGGATAATGCTCGGAACTTTTGCGCTTTCTACAGGCTATTTTGACGATTACTTTATCAAAGCCGCCAAAGTCCGCACACTCGTCAAACAAGATTTTGAAAAAGCTTTTGAGAAATGCGATGTCATTGTTGGTCCCGTCTCGCCAACAGTCGCTTGGAATCTAGGCGAAAAAATTTCCGATCCGCTCACCATGTATCTTTCCGACGTTTATACAATTCCCGCGTCGCTTGCCGGAATTCCAGGTCTTTCCGTTCCTTGTGGTTTTGCCAACGATCTTCCCGTCGGTCTACAAATCCTTGGCAAATATCTAGACGAAGACACAATTCTTTCTGTCGGTGAGCTTTACGAGAATGCCACCGACTGGCACAAACAAAACCCCCGCCTGCAAGCGCCTGAGCGCAGCAATGGCGGGCAGGCAAAGCTATGAAATACGAACCAGTCATCGGCTTAGAAGTCCACGTCGAACTAAATACCAAAACTAAAATGTTTTGCGCCTGTCCCGCGGATTACTTTGATAAAGAACCTAATACACAAACCTGTCCAGTCTGTCTTGGCCTTCCTGGCGCCCTGCCTTATATAAATCAAGAAGCGATCGAAAAATGCATAAAAATTGGCAAGGCGCTTAATTGTGATATTGCAGATCAGTCACTTTTTGAAAGAAAAAATTATTTTTACCCAGACCTTGCCAAGGGTTACCAAATATCGCAATATCGTTGGCCGCTTTGCGTAAATGGATCAATAAAAGTTACAGACAAAGATGGGGAAAAATTGACAATCGGTATCAACCGTGCCCACCAGGAGGAAGATACTGGAAAACTATCACATCTCAACGGAGAAACTTTCATTGACTTCAATCGCTCCGGTGTTCCTCTAGTCGAAATTGTAACCGAACCAGATTTTACCGATACAGAACAAATTCGTGATTATGCCAAAAAGCTTCAATGGATTGTAGAAAGCCTCGGGGTTTCCGAAGCCAACATGGAAAGGGGCGATATGCGCCTGGAGGCCAATGTATCTATGCGCCCCGTTAATCAAAGAGAATTGCCAAATTATCGAGTCGAAATGAAGAATATTAACTCTTTCCGCTTTATGGTAGCTGCCGTTGAATACGAGATTAAACGTCAAACCAAAGCGCTCGAAGCGGGTGAAGAGCTACACCAAGAAACGCGCGGTTGGTATGAAGACGAAAAAGTAACTTATCTACAAAGGAGCAAGGAAGAGGCCAATGACTACCGCTATTTCCCGGAACCGGACCTACCAAGTTTGGCTGTCGATAGAAATTTAGTGGAAAGGTTAAAAGAAGAAGCAAGGATGGCTCACCCGGAAACCAAAATTGAATATTTGGTTAATATTCGCAACTTAACTCCGGTGTCGGCAGCGACAATTATAAGGCAGGGGGCGTTATCTTACTTCGAGCAAGTCGTTGAACCACTTGAGGAGAAAGGGTTTCCTGCAGCCGGCACTGCAAGCATCATAATTAATAAAAGAATCGATAGGATAAATACTTCACCCGAAGATTTTATTGCACAAGTAGTCAGGCAAAAATCGCAAGCAATTGATGATAGGGGAGAACTGGAGAAAATCGTGCAAGAAGTCATTGCCGAAAACAAAAAGAGTGTCGCCGATTACAAAGGCGGCAAAGAAAATACTATCCAAGCTCTAATCGGAGCAGTTATGAAAAAGACTTCAGGTCGATCCGATGCAAAAGTTGTAAAATCTATACTAGAAGAAAAACTTAAATAAGTTCTCGACAAGCCCGAACGATACTAAATACTTAATACAAAATACTAAATACTAATTTATGACAGATTTTGTTCATCTTCACGTTCACACCGAATATTCGCTTTTAGACGGGCTTTCTAAAATCCCCAAGTTAGCCGCCCAAGCCAAAATCATGGGCATGCATTCTCTTGCCATCACGGATCACGGCTCTTTATATGGCGCCATCAAATTCTACAAAGCCTGTAAAGAAGAAGGCATCAACCCCATCATCGGCTGCGAAATGTACGTTGCCAAACGGGGTCTCGCCGATAAAGAAGCCGGCAAAGACGCCGAAAACATGCATTTAACGGTTTTGGCAAAAGACGTAGAAGGTTATAGGAACCTCATGAAACTTGTCACAATTTCCCATCTCCAAGGTTTTTATTATCGCCCCAGGGTAGATAAACCAACACTTGCCAAATATTCAAAAGGCCTGATGGCCCTGTCCGGCTGCAGCTCGTCAGAGATCTCCAAATTGCAATTAAAAGATGATTTGAAAGGTGCTGAAAAATCGGCAAAGGATTTCCTGGGCATTTTTGGCAAAGACAATTTTTATCTTGAGGTCCAAAGACATCAATTCGACCAATTTATGGCCGCCAACACTGAAGGCAGCGAAATCCATAGCGAACTTGCCAAAATGGCCCGCGAGGAAAAAAAGATTATCGAAGGAGCCAAGAAACTGGCTAAAGCGACAGGACTCTCTCTTGTCGCTACCAACGACATCCACTATATTCACCAGTCAGACGCTCAAGCCCAAGACGCCATTGTCTGCATCCAAACGGGCAAAAATATTGCCGATATCAAAAGACTTAGAATGATCGATTCCCCCACCTATTACCTGAAAAGCCCGGAAGAAATGCTCCAGCTTTTTGCCGACATTCCCGAGGCAGTTTCCAATACTGTCGAAGTTGCCAAAAAAGTTAACATCGAAATTGCCCTAAACCAATTTTCTTTCCCCAATTACCAAGTGCCCAAAAACCAAAGCGCCGACACTTATTTGAAAAAACTTTGTTTTGCAAGAATCAAAAACCGCGTCGATGAAGTTACCGACGAAATTGAAAAAAGACTAGAGTACGAGCTTTCGGTAATCTCCAAAAAAGGTTACTCTGCCTATTTTTTAGTCGTTGCCGATTTTGTTAATTGGTCGCGCGAACAAGGCATTATTTCCACAACCCGCGGTTCGGCCTCCGGCAGTCTTGTGTCCTTTGCCATGGGAATCACTACCGTTGACCCGCTCTTTTTTAAACTTCCTTTTGAGCGGTTCCTTAATCTTTCCCGCCCCACCCTTCCAGATATTGATGTCGATTTTGCCGACAACCGCAGAGATGAAGTCATCAACTACGTCAGCCAAAAATATGGTCATGATAAAGTCGCCCAAATTGGCACTTTTGGAACAATGATGGCCAGAGCCGCCGTCCGCGATGTGGCCAGAGTTTTGGGCTGGCAATACAGCAAAGCCGATAGAATTGCCAAATTAATACCCATCGGAGCCCAGGGTTTCCCCATGTCTATTGATATCGCCAAAAAACAAAACAAAGAGCTCGGTTCCCTCTATAGTCAGGATCAGGAAGTCAAAGAGCTTTTGGATTTAAGCCAAAAAGTGGAAGGCAACGCCCGCCATGTTTCTGTCCATGCCGCCGGTGTTGTCATCGGCCCGCGAGAACTAACAGAGTTTACGCCTCTTCAAAAAGAAGCTTCTGGTGAAAAAATTATCACCCAGTACGATATGCACGATGTCGAAGAAGCCGGCCTGGTTAAAATGGATTTTCTTGGCATTAGGAATCTTTCAATTCTTGGCCAGGCGGTCGAAATTGTCCACGCGACGAAAGGCATAGAAATTGATCTTGCTAAAATCGCCCTCGACGACAAAAAAGCCTTTGAACTTTTGGCAAAAGGAGAAACAATGGGCCTTTTTCAGCTGGGCGGAACCGGTATGACCAGATATTTGAAGGAATTAAAACCGACAAGCGTCTTTGATATTATGGCTATGATTTCACTCTTTCGCCCCGGGCCGATGAACTCCATTCCCGAGTTTATCCAAAGGAAACACAGCTCCAAAAAAATCGATTATTTCGACCCCAGGATGAGCGAGTATCTAGACCAGTCTTATGGCGTCATCGTTTACCAGGATGATGTTCTTTTAACGGCCATCAATATTGCCGGTTACTCTTGGGAAGAGGCCGATAAGTTTAGAAAAGCCATGGGTAAAAAAATCCCGGCGGAAATGGCCAAACAAAAGGAAAAGTTTACAGAAGGTGCTATTAAAAACGGTATGACTCCCCAAAAAGCCGAAGAACTTTTTAAGCTCATCGAACCATTCGCCGCTTACGGTTTCAATAAAGCCCACGCCGCTTCCTATGCCATCATCGCCTATCAAACTGCTTACATGAAAGCCAATTTCCCCGTGGAATTTATGACAGCGGTTATGACAGCCGAATCCGACGATCCCGACAAAATCGCCACTGCTGTTGCCGAATGCGCCAAAATGAATATTTCAGTTCTTCCGCCGGACATTAACTTCTCGCAAACCGGCTTTACCATTGAAGACACGCCAAAAGGCAAAAGTATTCGTTTTGGCCTTTCGGCCATCAAAAATGTGGGCAAAGCAGCAATCGAGGCCATCTTTTCCGAAAGGGACGCCAGTGGAGAGTTTAAAAACCTCGACGATTTTGTCAGACGCGTCAATCTGCGAGTAGTCAACAGGAAAACCCTCGAAAGTTTAATCAAAGCCGGTGCCATGGACAGGTTTGGCAAAAGAAACGGCATGCTTAAAGTTCTTGACGAACTTAAATCGGGAAATATATCCATTGCCAAAAGCATCGCCAAAGGACAGGGAAGTCTTTTTGCTGAAGCCGATATTTCCAAAGAGGCCGCTCCGCAAATTACTGTCGACCTTTTTGCCACGGAAGAGGCGCCAAAAGAAGAAATACTTTCCTGGGAAAGGGAACTTCTAGGTTTTTATTTAACAGAACACCCGCTGACAAAAGTAGCTTCTGCCCTCGAAAAAGTAATTACTGTCAAAATCGCGGATATTGACTCAACAATGCACGCCGATCGTGAGATTAAACTGGGCGGAATCATCTCCAGCCTCAGGACTACCTTAACTAAGGTCCGCAGGGAAGAAATGTGTTTTTTGAAACTGCAGGATACCACCGGCTCAATTGAAGTGATCGTTTTCCCCAGGGTTTTCCTAGAAGCCAGAAGCTTAATTCTTCTAGACCAGATAGTGGTTATTTCCGGAAGACTGGATATCGGTGAAGGGTCTATGGTTTTAATTGCCAGTGGCGTTGTCCCGCTTGAAAATAGCAGTTCGCCCATATTTGAAGATGAAGTATTTGAAATAAAAATCCCCAAAGACGCAGACCGCCAACTTTTAGCGCGCATTTACCAGCTCCTGAAAGAAAACTCCGGCGAAATTCCGGCTTACTTACTGCTTCCGGGCGACGGCCAATCGATAAGAAGAGTGCCGATCCCTTTTGGCGTTTACACCAATGGCGACTTGGCAAGGGAACTGGAATATTTAGGTTGCACGATTAAGGGTAAATGAGATACAATTCCCAGCATGGAAAACACGCAAAATAAAGCCTCCTTTAAAGTTGGCGACATTATCAAAGTTACCACCCGCGACCCCAAAGCGGGAAAGGTTCACGCCACGCCTTTTGAGGGCATCGTAATTTCCCTGCGCGGAGATGCGGGTAACAAAACTTTTACGGTTAGGAAAATTTCTATCGGCAACATTGCCATCGAGCGCATTTTCCCCCTTCTCTCACCGGCCATTGAAAACATCACCGTCGTCAAAGCTGGCCACGTCCGCCGCGCCAAACTCTTCCACCTCCGCAAGGGAAATTCCTAGTTTCTTATTTCGAGTCTTCGAGAAACAAGCTCTCTTACTACTGATATAATCACTTCATGATCAAGCCAACGCTAGATTTGGAAAATTCCCTTTGGTCAAAAGGTTACAACTACATTTTCGGCATTGACGAAGTCGGCCGCGGTTCATGGGCCGGGCCGCTTGTTGTCGCCGGAGTAATTTTGCCAAAAGATTTTGAAATCCCAGAAGGTCTTGCCGATTCCAAACTTGTTAGACCGAATCTCCGCGCCAAATTATCAAAGATTATTAATGATATGGCCATCTCCGTCAGTATTGTCCAAATCGAATCAAAAGAAATTGATAAAGTTGGTCTCGGCAAAGCGACCCACATCGCTTTTCGCAAAGTGGCCGCAATGCTTTTACCCAAACCAGATTTTTGCCTAATCGATGCGTTCTATATCAAGCACTTCTCCCGCAAAAGACAACAAGCCATAAAAGACGGCGATAAAATCTGCGCCTCCATTGCCGCGGCATCAATTGTCGCCAAAGTTTACAGAGATAAGTTGATGCGCGCGATCAGCCCAAAATATCCAGCTTACGGTTTTGCTAAACACAAAGGATACGGAACAAAGATGCATCAGGAAGCAATCAAGAAATACGGCTTTTCCAAAATCCACAGGCGTTCTTACAATTTAGATTTTCTCTTTCAATGAAGTCCGTTGGCCAAATTGGTGAAGATCTGGCCGCAAAATATCTCTCCCAAAATGGATATAAAATAATCGAAAGAAATTACAGAATTAGGGGAGGGGAGATCGATATTATCGCCATCGACCACGACACCCTGGTTTACATCGAAGTTAAAACCCGCACCTCTCACCAATTTGGCACACCGGCCGAATCCGTTACTCCATTCAAAATTAATTTTTTAATAAGAGCCGCCAAATTTTACAAATCAAATCGTCGGAACTTACCCCAGCAGGAAAGAATTGACGTCGTTACAGTCGATTTCACAGATGGAAAAGATCCGGCGGTCGACCACATCAAAAACGTCACTTTTTAACTTACTTTTACTAGTCCCGCCGGTTCGCGGCCGCTAAAAACATCAATCACATTTTGGGCTGTCAAGCGTGCCATAGCGCTTCTTGTTTCAAATGTCGCCGAAGCAATATGGGGAGTCAAAACCGTATTACCCAAAACTCGCAGTTCGTGGGGAATATGGTGCTCGTCGTCATATACGTCTAAGCCTGCCCCGGCAATTTTCTGCTTAGTTAGCGCATCAATAAGCGCTTCCTGGTCCACAACCGGTCCCCTGGCGGTGTTTATTAAAATCGCCGAACCCTTCATCATTGCCAGTTCTTTCTTGCCGATCAAATGGGTCGTCTCGCGACAAAGCGGAACATGTAAAGTTACAATATCAGCTTCTTTCAAAAGTTTCTCCAAGGGTACAAATTGCGCTTCTGTTAGCATTTCAAAATCCTCAGATCTGGTAATATCGTGATAAAGAATTTTCATTTTAAAACCGCCATAGGCAATATGCCCGACGTACGAACCGATTTTCCCCAGTCCCACAATCCCAATCGTTTTGCCCCAAATTTGCGCTGATAAAAAGATATTTGGATCCCAGCCCGAGAACTTGCCGCTCCGCACGTATCGGTCGGCTTCTATAAGTTTTTTAGCTAGTGTCAAGATCAGAAGAAAAGTATGTTCCGCTACCGATTCGCCGGCCACACCGGGAGTATTCGTGACAACAATCCCGCGGCGTTTAGCAAAAATTACATCGATATTGTCATAGCCTACCGCGTAGTTGGCAATCACCTTAAGTTTTGGCGAAGCGGCGGCAATTACTCTTTCATCAATTCTGTCATGGACAAGAGAAATAACCGCCTCATATTTTGAAAAGACATTTTTAAGCTCGGCCTCCGTCAACTTTCTTTCACTATCGTTAACACTAACTTCAAACCCTTTCTTTCTCAAAAGGTCGACAGCCTCTTTTGGGATCACATTAGTTATATAGACTTTATGCATTTGATATGTTTGCTTACGCAAAGATAAGTTTGCTCACGCAAATTAAAAATTTACCGCTTTAAATTCGGTATGCTTTTTTCTCTCCTTTTGCAAATCGGCCAATTTTAAAAGTCCTACTTGTGTTCCAACGTGTTGGATTTCAAATGAGGCATTGATCGTCCCCCAGACCATTGCCTCGGCCAGCGTCTCACCGCCCACAAGCGCGGAAAGCAAACCGCTTGTATAGGCATCTCCCGCTCCGGTTTTTTCTATAACCTCAACAGGTATTACCCCGAGCTTTAAATTAGTTTGTCCATCCGATGCGTATGATCCATGGGCGCCGTCGGTCACGACAACTTGTTTTGGCCCCAACATCAAAAGCTTTGAAAGCAAATCACGCGTTTCCATCATCTGCACTTGGTCAATTTCCAGTATCCTCTTTGCCTCTTCCATATTTACTATTAAAACCGCACACGCCTCCAGAAGTTTGGGGTACCTTTTAATGTCGGCTTTAAGTTGATAAGTCCCCGGGCCAAAAGCCAGTTTTGCATGCGTTCTTTCGATCAAGTGGTAAACCTCATCGCAAATATTGGAACTTGTAAAAGTTTCAGCCATCGAAGTTAAATAGACCCACGAGCACGGTCCAATATCTGGCAACTGGTAAAACCAGTCTTGGTGGTAAACAAAAATCGTCCGCTCGCCCTGGAAAGTTAAAACAACCGAGAGGTTCGTCTTTTTATCACTGCTCGTTTTTACAAACCTGGTGTCAATACCTTCTTTTTCAAAAGCTTCGCGGATTCGCCTGCCCTGGTCGTCATTGCCAAGATTCGTGTAAATGGCCGTTTTAAGTCCCAAGCGCGCCGCACCCACCGCTACGTTGGCGGCGTTACCGGCAACGCCGTAGGCAATTGCATCTACCGGAATCTTGGCGCCGTATGGAATGCACAGTTTGCTTTCCCGGTGGTTAATGTCAAATTCCACGGCCGCATCGTGAATTCTTATAAAAGTATCTATTGCCGAATCGCCAATGGTGACTAAGTCAAAAAGTTTGTTATCTTGCATGGGCAGTTTGAAGAATCATATCTCAAAAAGCGGATTTAAATGCTCATGGCTGGTTTCTTCAGCCATTTTTTCAAAATCGGCAATTGCACCAAGGACTTGCTTTGGCGAATTAGCAATTTTAAATACCTGTCTGGCTTCGGGTTTAATATACATATTTTTTACAAAAGCATCAATTATTTCCTGCCAAAAGTCCCCGTATAAAATCAGCGGTTTGTGATGTCCAAAATAAAGACGCGCTAGTCCCCATGCCATTCCAAACTCGGAAATTGTCCCGGTCCCGCCTTTAAAAAAGACAAAAACTTGCCCCTCTTCAAGAAGTTTTAATGTCCGCTCAAGGTAGTTATCACAAACAACCAGACTATCGACTTCGTTTGTCTCGTCCCTGCCCTCAAAAACCGGAATGTCTTTGGGATAAAATGTAATACCTTCTGTTTTGCCTCCAACGCTTTTTGCTCCCAGCGTTGCCGCTTTCATCACCCCCGGGCCGGCACCGTTAACAACTGTATAACCTTTGCGGGCACATTCCTTGGCCACTTCAAAGGCGCTTTTATAAACCTCGTCACTGGGGGTGGCATCGGCATATCCCAAAAACGTTACTTTTTGAATCCGGTTAATATTTTCCACTTTTAACCCTTATTATCCCCTACAAGTTTGGAAAGCTCCTCATACGCCAAGTAAAAATCCGGAGCTTTGAAAATAACCGAATTGGCTGCCAAAAAATCCGCTCCGGCTTCTGCCGCTTTTAGTGCGGTTTCAAAATTGATCCCTCCGTCCACCTCTACCGCCAGCCCGCGGGATATCTTCTTTGCTTCTTTTATTTTGTCAAGTACTATCTCCTGGAATTTTTGTCCCGCGAATCCCGGCTCAACAGCCAGCAATAAAAGCAAATCAATTTGGTCAAAAAGGTTAGAGATTGTCGAAACCGGCGTTTTTGGATTTAAAGAAATCCCTACCTGCTTTTTAGCAGATTTTATCGCGTAAATGTTTTCCTTTAAGTTGTTATTTTTCTCATAAGGCACAATAATTCGCGACACATACTCCAATGGGGCAAGGTCTTTGATATAGCCCCGGGAGTCAATTGCCATTATTTGGATTTCCAGACTCGCTGTCGTTGGGTATTTGGCGATAACGTCCGCCCCCACCGTGATGTTATCGGCAAACTTGCCGTCGATAATATCGATCTGCACGATTTGCGCCGCATACTGCGCCCGCTCCAGCTGCTCGCGGTAAACATCTTCCTGATCTGTTAGTATCGCCGGGATGATAATAGCCATTTAATACAACAATTTAACAATATAACAATTTAACCATTATAGTAAGTATTCTTCCCCACTCTGCGGCATAAAAACCGCAAGACCTAATTTCTCTTTTAAATCTTTCGCCAAAATAGTTGCCTGGCCGCTTTCCCCGTGGACCAAAAAAACTTTAGTAATGCCGGAAATTTTGCCGACCCATTTCAGAATCTGCGGATTGTCGGCGTGGGCGCTGTAAGAGCCTATTGCCAAAACCCGGGCGCGAACCTTGTAAGGTTTTCCAAAAATCTTAACTTCTTTTTCCCCATCCAGTAGCCGTCTTCCCAGCGTTCCCACGGCCTGATAGCCGACAATTAAAAGGGTATTTTTTTCGTCTCCAATATACCTTTGAAGATGAAAAAGAATTCTGCCGCCGTTGAGCATTCCGGATCCGGCCATGATCACTTTCGGCTCAGGCGAGCGCTCTATCTGCCTCGATTCACTGGCCGTGCTAGTCATGGTTACCCGCTCCAGCCCGAAGATATCCGTGCTATGCCGGCGGATCTTCTCATTCAAAAATTCCGGATATTTTGCAAAAACAGCCGTCACCTTCTGGGCCAAGGGGCTATCCAGATAAAAATGGGGGATTATGTAGTTGCCTTCCTTGCAAAAATGTTCGATATCATGCAAAAGTTCCTGAGTTCGCTCTATGGCAAAAGTTGGAATCATCAAAACGCCGTTTTGAGCAACCGTGCTGTTTATAACGCTGTTTAATTTTCCCTGCCGCATAGAAATATCTTCATGAACCCTGCCGCCGTAAGTTGATTCGCAAATAACAAAGTCAGCGTGCTCGACAGTTTCCGGCGGGTTCAAAAGTTCCGAAGGATTATTACCAAGATCGCTTGTGTAAATAAGGCTTTTCCCATCGGCCTCGATATAAGCCATAGCCGACCCCAGAATATGGCCGGCATCTTTAAAAGTTAATTTTATTCCCGGAGAAATCTCCAGTCCTTCGTCATAACCGATCGCTTCAAATAGCTCCATCACCCCGCTGATATCATCCTGGCCATAGAGAATCTGGCCGCCATTGCGTCTTGCTTCCTCCGACATTAATTTCTCGGCGTCATCAAGAACAAGACGGGCCAGCTCTTTTGTTGGGGCAGTGGCGTAAATTGTGCCACGGAAACCATCCTTGTAAAGTTTTGGCAATCTTCCTGTATGATCCAAATGCGCGTGACAAACGACTACAAAATCAATTGTTTTAGGCCCGTAGGCAAACGGCTCAAGGTTCCGTTCCTCATTCAGTTTACTTCCCTGGAAAAGTCCGCAGTCTAGAAGAATTTTTTTGCCCGCCGCTTCCACTAGGATGTTGGAACCGGTTACCTCGCGGCAAGCGCCGTAAAAAATAACCTTCATTATCTAAGTATCTGGTATCAGGGGACGAGGATCAAGTATCTTGGAGCCGGGAGAACCCTTAGTATTCGTCTAACCCGCTGTCTGGTACTGCTACACCTTTGGGCAGCTCTAAATAATCAGGAGCGTTGTCAACTTCAAGTAATTCAGGTTGACTTCTGCGCTTTTTCCCCTTAGATAAAGTTCCAAGGTTTTGAGAATCTTTTGAAACTTTCATTAACTCCTCAAAACTGGCTGGAAACTCGCGCGTCGCATCGCAAAAATCACACGTGCCCTCTACATACGCCGACCCATTCGGGGACTGGAGATCCCATTTGTGAGGAACTGTCAAATCTGGTGGGCAGTAGTTTTTATTGGTTCTTTCTGCCTCTGCAGTCATTTGCAAAAAATTATAACACCAAACTTAAAAAGTTGTTACTCATGGCGCAGAGCCTCGATCGGTTCCAGGCGGGAAGCCCTAATCGCCGGAGCCACCCCAAAAATTATACCAACCGTGGAAGAAAACCCGATACCCAGAAGCACTGCCCAAAGCGGTACGGCCGTTTTCAAAAAGTTGGAAAGGATAAGCGATCCCAAAAACCCCAGAGTAATACCGATAACTCCGCCAAAAACCGAAAGGATTACGGCTTCGACCAAAAATTGCCCCAGAATGTCGCGGGGTCTGGCCCCAACCGCTTTTCGAAGACCAATTTCCTGCGTCCGTTCAGTCACCGAAACCAACATGATGTTGGAAATTCCCACGCCACCGACGACCAAGGAAATAGCCGCAATTCCCCCCAGCGCCAGCGTCAAAACGCTCAAGATCTGCAAGATCGAAGAAAGAAGTTGCTCCTGCGTCAGAATCGTAAAGTCATCCTCCGAAAGCGTCCTTTTCAAAACTTTTTCCACTTGTGCTTTGGCCGGCGCTATCTCGTTTGTCGAAACCGTGCGCACCAAAATTGAATTAACTTGGTTCGTACCGGTTAACTTTCTGGCCGTCGTTATCGGCATCAAAGCCTGATTGTCAATATCGACTCCGCCGGCGTTTCCTTGGGGTTCCAAAACCCCAATTACGCTAAATGGCTTTTTGGAAAGCAGTATCGTTTTGCCAACCGGGCTCTCGCTTTTAAAAAGATCACTGGCAAGTGTCTTGCCTATAACTACAACTTTTCTGGCGGCCGCATCGTCCCTCTCCGAGTAAACCCTGCCTGCCTTAGCCATTATTCCCGAACTTGTAAAATAAGTACTTTTGGCACCCCCCAGAGTTGTAATTTTACTTTGCCCTCGATAACTCGCCGTTACATTAAGTTGCACAAAAGGCGAGATTTCCGTGATATATGGCCCTTTTTCCCGATCAAGGCGATCGGCAATATCAAAAGTAATTTTGTTAATTGCCCTTGGCGGCCCGCCCTGTGGACCGACCCGCACCCTTCCCGGCAAAACGAAAATGGCATTTGCGCCAAGCTTGGCAAATTGTCCGGAAACATAATTTGAAAGGCCAGTGCCAATTGAAATTAAAAGCACAATCGACGCCACCCCAATAATAATCCCCAAGGCCGTTAGAATTGACCTTAACTTATTAATTTTGATCGCCTCAAGAGCCAGCCTTATGGTTTCTAAAATATCCATTTACTTCACCTTTCGGTCGGAGACGATTTTGCCGTCCCGGATTGCAATTATTCTCTTTGCCTGTTTGGCTACTTCCGCTTCATGGGTAATCATCACAATTGTCCGGCCACCGCGGTTTAACTTTTTGAAGATTTCGATAATTTCTCTCGAAGCGCGGCTGTCCAAATTCCCGGTCGGCTCATCGGCGAAAATTACCACTGGTTCATTGACGAGCGCTCTGGCGATTGCCACCCGTTGTTGCTGTCCGCCCGAAAGTTGGTTAGGCAGAGAATCCAGCTTATCTTCAAGGCCAACCGCCTCAAGCATTATCTTCGCTCTATTTTCTCTTTCTCCGGCCTTTACTTTCGAATAGATTAAAGGCAGAAGCACATTATTTATGGATTTCGTCCTTGGCAGTAAATTAAAAGATTGAAACACAAACCCAATTTGCTCATTTCTGATTCTAGCCAGTTCATTTTCAGAAAGGGCAGAGACTAGTTTCCCTTCCAAAAAATATTTACCGCCTGTGGGCCGGTCCAGGCATCCGAGTATATGCATCAAGGTCGATTTGCCAGAGCCCGAAGGCCCGATTATCGCTACAAACTCACCGCTAGCAATTTTCAGGTTTACCCCGTCAAGGGCCATGGTTTGGTTCGTGCCCTCGCCGTAAATTTTAGAAATGTTTTGGGTAGTAATTATCGCTTTCACTTAAAAACACCCGCAATTTTTTGAAAAAGGCTTTTCTTATTAATTTCCTCCGCCCCGCTAACTAAAATCATCTGGCCTTTGGAAAGTCCATCAGCCACCTGTACTTCAAAATCCGCTTCCAAACCCTTTTTAATTCCTTTTTTGCTAAAACCCCCGTTATTTTTAACCCAAACATATTTGTCGTCAACTACTGCTTCATTTGGGATAGCCAAAGCATCCGCTGCCTCGCCGCTCACAATCCTAGCCTCACCGCTCATGCCCAAAAGATATTTAGCGCCGGCAATCGGCAAAGTCACCTCATAAGCCGTCGCTCCAGTCGAAGTTGTTATTGATTGGGCACCGATTCTGGTAACAGTAGTTTTGACGGGCTCGTTATACGCGTCTAGTTTTATCGAAGCTTCTTGACCAATCTTAACTTTTGGAATTTCCGTTTCATCCACTTCGCCGATAAAGTTAATATTGCCCGTATCAGCAATCTTGCCAACCTCGCTTCCGGCAATCACTTCTTCACCGCTCACAATCTTAAGTGAGGTCAAAGTCCCGGAAAGAGGGGCAATCAAAGTTGTCTGCGCCAAATTCTCCTCGGCCATCCTCATGGCGTCAAAAGCTTTATTTTTGACTGCCTCTGCCGCCGTTCTTTTTATTTTGTTTTGAAAAGTTTCTGCTCCGCTTGCCTTACTTAAATCGTCATAAGTTGCTAAGAGTACCGCATCGGCGGCAACCACGTCCTGTTGGGTTTGCCTAAGTGCCGCCCGATATTTTTCAGCGTTTAAATAGCCGATTACTTGGCCCTGGTAAACGTAATCTCCTTCTTTAAAATTAAGGCCGGCGACTTTGCCACTGACCTCAAACTTTAAGCTAGCCGATGTTTTTGGCTTAATGCTTCCCGAAGCCGAGACTTCTGATTGAATCGTTTTTTGGGAAACAGTTGTTGTCTTAATCTTACTTTTGTCCGGACCGCCGCGCATTCCGATAAAAGCGATCAAGATTACCAGAGGGACAGCAGCAAGAAGCTTCTTAGAACGCAGTTTCTTTGGTAGAAACTTAAGCTTCAATACCTTAGGCACAGAAATTTTCATCGCGGTGGATTATACCAAAAACCACCCAAAATTCCTATAGGTCAACAGTTTCCTCTAAAATCACGGAGAATTTCTAACTACTAAGCACAGCGGATAACCTTTTATAGGTTAGACAGATCAAGTCACAGGTCTTTGCTTCCCTTGAGGGCCTTGATTTTTTCCTGAAAGCGCGTCACGGGCGATATTAGCCCTTTTCATTTCATCCACTTTACCACCTCGCGCGCGGACAGCATTAGCAAGTTTTCTATAAGAAAATTCCCGTCTTTCCTTTTGCTGCTCCGGTGTTAGGGTCTCATAGACATATGGATTAATATCAAGCGCGCGGAAATGGCCGCCCGGATCTTTTTCTTCAATCCCCGGCGCCGTCTTCCAACCCTCCTCGGCTTCCCACTTTGCTCTTCCTTCCGCAGAAATTTCGATCGTGTCGTGCTTCGGTCCGTCCATAAAGAAATTATACAAGAAAGTGGGGGCACCGGGATTCGGACCCGGAACCAATCGCTTAAAAGGCGAGTGCTCTACCATTGAGCTATACCCCCTCGTCGAAATGGACCTCGCTTGTCAGTTTTGTTCGTATAAACAAAACTTTTAACGCTCAGTCATTTCTCCTCTTCAAAATGCTACGCATTTTGGACTTTAGCTGCAATAAATTTTGCGAGTGAAAGGATTATATCTAATTCTAGCAACATCCTCAACTACTTTTTTCCCTTGACGTTTTCGTGAAAATGTTCTTAACTGAATTTGGATTGATTTTAAAAAGAAGGGAGGTGAAATTATGACTCTTGAAGATTTAGGAACAAGTGTTTCCTCCGCCGTTCTTGGGACCTTCGCCAATTTTGTAGCTTATCTTCCCTCGTTTATCGGCGGCCTCATCGTTCTAGCTGTCGGCCTGATTATAGCGGCCGTTGTTTACAGAGTAATCGTTGGGCTTTTAAAAACTGTTCAATTCGAAAAGTTTTTAAATAGATACGGGATTTCTAAAATTGAGGGCCAAAATATCGAGTGGACACAGGTTTTGGCGGAATTGGCGCGTCTGACAATTATTATTGTCTTTTTGATCCCGACGCTGCAAATATGGAAGCTGGATGCCGTCAATACAGTTCTTTCCAGCGTCCTTTTGTATATCCCCAATGTGATAGTCGCTGTTGTTTTGGCAATAGTCGGTTTGGCAGTTGCCAAGCTTGCTTACCGTATCGCTTATAGCACCAGCCGTTCACTCGGCCGCGATAGCGCCCACACCGTCGGTTTGGTTGCCAGATGGTCCATCTTGGTTTTTGTGGCGTTCCTGGTTTTGCACCAGCTCGGCGTTGCCCAACAGCTTCTGCAAATATTATTTGGCGGAGTTGTGGCCATGTTTGCCATTGCCGGTGGTTTAGCCTTTGGTTTAGGCGGGCAGGGAGCAGCCAGAACCCTTTTGGATTCTGTCTTGGAAAAGTTTAGGAGGTAAGGTTTCTAAGCCCTACTCCCATTAAAATCGGTGGCTCCACGGGGAGTCGGACCCCGCTTTGGACCTTGAAAGGGTCCCGTCCTAACCGATAGACGATGGAGCCGATTTGAATCATTTTATCATAGTAGAAGCTACATTTCGAAGTAGTGATTGCTTTTGTGGTTGCATCGCCAACTCCCCGCGGAGCCACACGAACCTATAGTTGAATTAACTCGCGTTTTCTGTTATACTGTATTTTAGATTTGCAGATTGAAGCAATAGATCTGCTTAACTTCGAATAATTTTTGATTAGACAAGATAAAGATAGTCTATTGTTTTATTTTTACTTAAAGTATCTTTCTCCCTATTCACAAATACAACTCTTAATTAAGTAGAATTATTTCTTCAACTTTTTTCTAAAAAACAACACAAATTCTATGCCACAAAGATTTAGACCACGAGGAGGCTTCAGACGAAGATTTTCTTCAAGCCCAAGCGCAAGAACCAACCAGGATCTTTTATGGGCAATTACGGCCGGCCAGAGCAAAAATGCGTCAAATGTTATACCCGCCCGCGAGGCTTACGTTCCAAAACATAAATTCGAAGATTTCGCCATTGTTGATGGGATTAAAAAAAATATATCCGCCAAAAATTACACAGTTCCGACCCCGATTCAAGACCAGGCTATTGAGGCAATTTTGGAAGGCAAGGATATTATTGGCATTGCCAACACCGGCACAGGCAAAACCGCCGCATTTCTAATTCCGCTTATCAATAAAGTCGCTAGCGACAGAACCCAAAACGTCCTTATTATCACTCCGACCCGTGAACTTGCCCTGCAAATTCAAGACGAATTGTTCCAGTTTGCCAAAGGGCTTGGTATCAAAGCAGCCCTTTGTATCGGCGGCACTAGCATGAGAAGGCAGAGGGCAGAAATTGCCTATCGGCCTAATTTTGTCATTGGCACGCCGGGAAGGATCATAGACTTAGTCCGCCAAAACTGCTTGCATCTATCAAACTTCGGCAGTGTCGTGCTGGACGAAACAGACCGCATGGTCGATATCGGCTTCATTAAAGACATCAAGTATTTAATCTCGCTTCTTCCTCAAAGACGCCAATCGCTTTTCTTCTCGGCAACAGTTTCGCAAAAGGTCAAAGAAATTATCCAAACGTTTGTGGTAAACCCCGTAACCATTTCGGTAAAAGAAAGAGATACGGTGGAAAATATCAGCCAGGAAATCATTAAGGTTGAAAACAGTAAGCAAAAAGTAGACAAACTCCACGATTTATTAATTTCTGATGGCTTTAACAAAGTATTAATTTTTGGCCGGACTAAATGGGGAGTCCAAAGGCTTTCGGACGAACTTGCCCAGCGCGGTTTTAAGGCGGGCGCAATTCACGGCAATAAGAGCCAAAGCCAAAGGCAAAAAACGCTTGACCAGTTTCGCACCAATCAAATTCATATACTTTTGGCCACCGACGTTGCTTCACGCGGGCTCGACATCGAAGACGTAAGCCATGTCATCAACTACGATATGCCATCTTCCTACGATGATTACATCCACAGAATCGGCAGGACCGGCCGGATGCAGAAAAAAGGTACCGCATTAACATTTGTCCAGTAAAATGAGAAAAACAAAAGTTTTGCCCAAAAATATTTATATTGACGTTGACGGAGTAATTTTGACAAGGGGTGTGGCGCCAGCCCTTCACCTGGACAAGTTTCTCAGGTACATTCTGAGTAATTATTCTGTTTTCTGGCTGACTTCTAGATGCCACGGTGACAGTAAAGGCATAATAAAATACTTATCCCAGTTTCTTCTGCCCGAAACGGTTGCCTTGCTTGAGAAAATTAAGCCGACCAGTTTTCTGCTGGACAAAACCGAGGCTATAGATTTTAACAGAAGATTCTTTTTGCTCGATGACGAACTTTTCGCTTCAGAGGTAAATACCTTAAAAAAACATGACAATTATGATTCTTGGATTGAGGTAAATCTTATGAAAAATCCTGACCAGCTGCTCCATTTGATTAACCATAAGCTTTTTATATAACTCATGTATATTTTTTTTGAGAGGGGGTGAAATATATGGACGACACAAAAACAGAAGAAAAAGTAGAAGAAACTGCTGCTGCTGAAGAAAAACCGGCAGTTGAAGAAGTTAAAACTGAAGAAGCTGCTAAATAAAAATAATTAGATAACGGCGGGTTGTAATGCTCTATGGCCCGCCCTCTAGTTATTTTATGCAAGTTAATCCCATAGAATTTTTCAGCTTTGAGTTTATCGCGTCAAACTGAAAAACCACTCTTTAGTCACTGCGGGAAAACTCCAATCGATACTTACGGTCGCCAAAAAATCCGTTTACCTCCGGCATAATAAGGCTAGTTCCCAAAAGCTGGCCGGGATAAATCGTGTAATCTCCATACTTACCGTTAACCTTATCAATCGTTTTTATTAAATTTACCCGCCTTCTATCCGCAACAAAAAGGGGAGGGGGGAGATATTCGGATTTGCTAAGCATTCCCAGCGTTACTCCGCAAAAGCGCACATAGGGCCGTAGGTCCTGAGCGGAGTCGAAGAGTCGAAGACCCTGATAAAAGAAGGGCCAATCTTTTGAGATAGCCAGACAAAGGTCAAACAAAATCCGACCGTCGTCAATATAATTTTTTAGAGTCAAATGTCCATCCATCGTGACTTCCCCGCCGCGAAGGGAAAAGCCTACATAGCGGCCCGCCAAATACATCTTGCGGGCTTTTGCTGCTGTCTCCTCACATAGATTACGGGCTAAGCGCCAAACCTCTTCTTTTCGATACAAATTGCGATGGGTTGTGTAAGTGCGGCCGACGCTTTTGGCATCAGGGATGTTTTCAATTGACCCTACTTCTGACGTATCAATTCCCCGCGCAATATTGTAAAGATGCACTGCCCAATGCGGCCCGAAATGTTTTTGCAAGAACTGCATCGATTCTGCTCTTAACTTTGGGAAACTATCAACTCCCAAAGACGCTAAATGTTTATAAAGCCCCCGCCCCAACCCACAAACATCCATAAGCTGTGACCTGTCCAAAACCTCAAGCCTATTATCGTCCGTTATCCAAAAAAGCCCGTCCGGTTTAATTTGGGAAGAGGCAAGCTTGGCCAAAAGCCTATTATGAGAAATGCCAATGGAACACGTCATATAATCGCCAACTTCTTTGCGCAGTCGGTCCTTAATTTCATATGCAATGTTAAAAACATTTTTCCAAATAAATTCCGTTTCCGTAACGTCGATAAAACATTCATCCAGAGAGAAAACTTCACATTTTGGGGAATAAGTTTGGCAAATATCTATAAACCTGTAAGTCATCTTGGCGTATTTGGCAAAATCAGCCGGCACCAGAATAATCTGGCGACAAAGTTTCCTGGCATCATAAACCCAGCTGCCGGTGGAAACTCCAAACTTTTTGGCTTCAACCGAAGCTGCGATAATACAAGTTCTGCCGCGTGCTTTAATAACTCCTACCGCTTTGCCACGAAGGCTGGGGTTGGTCTGCTGCTCGGCCGTTGCAAAAAAGCTATTTAAATCGACATGGAGAATCGTACGTTGCGGGCCCATTGAGAATATAATACCAAATAAAACCCGAAGATCAAACCCTTCAGGGTTTTGCGCAAAGCCTAAAAATCCGAATATCAAGTGATGTGGTAATCTAGTAGTAAGAATTTCATGCACGGCCACTCTTATAAATATTACCTCTTACACTTAGCCAAAAAGCCTAAAGCTTCCCTTTTCCAAAAAACACTCTTCTTATTCTTCGCGCTAGTTTTCACAGTCGGTGGCATTATCAGCGCCTTTTCTTTTTGGCAATATTACCAGGAAGCACCGCTTAGGCTCCAAAACCGTTACCTGGAAATAGCCATAAGCGGTTTCACTACGGCCAAAAGCTCCCTCACAGAAATTATTGGCTCTTTTCAAGTCGCCGGAACAAAAGTCAAAGCGGTAGATATTCTCAAAGAAGCAACGCCGACAGCCGAAGGTTACTTTGTCAGTCTGGACGATATCGATAAGGCAATAGCCCAAATCGAGTCAACCCAAAAAGGCTTGCTTGAACAAAAGAACCAGCTTTCTAAATTGCCAACGCCTAATAAATTTCAGGCAATTAGAAAAGATTTGCTTGCCTACTACAATAAAAGCTCAAACCTTCTGGATAGTCTCCTATCAGAGCAAAATTTCCAAAGAGAAATTTTAATTGCTTCTGGTACCAGTTTTTATCTTCCGGTTTTAACCGACGAAACTCTGTGGCAGGCTCAAAAAGCCCAACCGATTATCGATTACTACGAAGGCAAAAAGCATCAAGCCAATATCACCCTTGCCGATCTTTCCCGCCTTACCCCTCCCGACGCTTTCAAAACCTATTACGACAGCCAAATTGCTTACCTCGAGCTTTTGGCAAGCGTCGCCGCCGATATTAACAAAACCTTGTCCCAAGCCAACGAAACAGGCAAAGACAGCGTTCCCCAAATCGAAAAAGCCTACCAACAACTTCAGCAGGCCAAAATTAAAAATGAAGGTTTGTCCCAAAAGTTGCTTGCCGAAAAACTGAAAGTCTTTGATAAAAAAAGAAATTTGGAAAAATTTGCCGCAGTTAATATCGAGCAAAACGCGCTCCAGGCCAAGCTTGCAGATCTTTATCTAAAACAGCCGCAGCCCAAAACTTACCAAATACCAGAAGCCATTATTAGAGTTGCCAAGAAACTGCCTCTTGACGCAAAATTTTTACAGGGTTTACAAAACCCACTTGGAATCTGGTAAAATTTACTAAAGGAGGAAAATAATATGGATCCAAACGACGACCCAAACGGTCAAAACCCTATGGATACACCAGCTACCGGCACGGATACGGATACACCAAGTGATGATACGTCAACACCACCCGCTAGCACCCCAGCTGATGTCACGGAAGAGCCGGAGATTGCTCCGCCTCCACCCGCAGAGCCGGGTCAAGGACCGGTTGCGGATGAACCTGCCGCAGGTGGAGAACCGGCAACCGAAGATCAAGCAGCATAGATTACCCCTGGATAGTTAGAAGAATTGACAGAGTCAACTTTGGTTTCTTATGCTGGAAGAGAGAACTTTTTTAGCGGAGGAACATAAGTTGACTCTATCTTCTTTTAAAAAACATTCCAAAATCACGCTCGTAATTACTTTTATGGGCGTCTATGCTCTGGGGTTTTACCTTTTGGGTTCAACCTCTATCAAGCAAAACGTTGCATCACTTTTGAACATTCGCGGTGCGTCAACAAAAGCTGGGCCGACGTCTCCCATCAATAGCCCGATTCCTGCCGCCGACACCCAATCGGCATCAATCATCGCCTCCTATGTCAAACTCTGTTCCAATGCCACTTACGGTTTCAGCGTTTCTTACCCCAAAGATTGGTTTACCACTTATAGTAACGACAATCAGAAATGTAATTACTTTGCTCCTTATTCCTTTACAGTCCCGACTGCTACCGATATCCAATTTACCCCAATCTCCCTGCAAGTTATCAAGCCCGAGGAATGGCAGGGGACTGTAGGTTACTACCAAAACCCCAACGATTTCCAAAATGTTGTCTCTGTGCAAAACATTGAAGTAAACGGCAGATCCGTTCAAAAAGTAAGGGCGCAAACTACCGGCAAAGGCTCAACGACAAAAGGTTTTTCCAAGGTAACCTTTTTAATTTATAACGCGCAAAACCCCATCATCATTGTTTACCAGCAACAAGATGCTAAAGAAGATACAGCCGCCAATGAAAAAATTTTAGAAGACATGGCCAAAAGCCTTCAATACTTCTAAAGAATTCAAATCCTAACCACCCAGCTCAAGAAAAGCAACAAAATTAGCCTCAAAAATCTTCAAAAAATAATCAAAAATGGCTTGACC
>OBEQ010105983.1_pt1 | contig 48928 bp, 53 predicted proteins | sample 1670901 | NCBI WGS metagenome assembly OBEQ01 (sample SAMEA104232315, study PRJEB22302) | groundwater metagenome | biome: forest; feature: aquifer; material: groundwater | place: USA | collected 2011-08-07 | depth 5.4 m
GAATACGGCTGGCAAAAGATTCCGATGGACGCCCCACAATTATTGGAGTTGAAATACGTAAAACGTAATGAACTGGAGTCAGCCATGTTGGCGTTGGCTCAATGAACAATCGACCCGGACACGACTAATCTTGCGGGACCAGAAAGACAGTAATACCGAAATCCCATCAGGCGTTCTGCCCATGGTCTGGTAATAGGCGTCGTCCTGCCGAGCCATGGTGGTCACTAGGAGCAACGAAACGGCTTGCAACAGCATGAAGCACAGCACGACGCGAGGATGCTTCCGACAAAATTTCCACATAGCAATTCTCCAATGCGACCTCTAAAAAATCACACGAGGAAATTTTCTGTCAATGGTCGCATGGCAGACACCCTGCTGCATCAGTTACACCGCGAACTGTTCAAACAATCCCCGCTGTACCCACAACGACTGCTGAAAGTTGGCGATTGGTAATTTGAGGAGTCGATGGTGTTGCGGTTGCGCGAAGAGCAGAAAATCACGCTGACTCCCTTTGCGGAAACGGAACACTATGAGCTGCGAGCAACCGAGCACTTGCTTGAACTGCGCATAGCGCGCACGCAACACCGATTCCGCCACCCGAGGACGGTGGTTGTAAACAAGTAGCGACTTACCGAGTTTCCAAAACAGTTCCAACTCAGCCAGCAAGATCGACTTCCCGCCGGTGGTTGTCAGCTTGTCAGAAATGCCGTTGTCAGGATCGCAGAAAATCAGATCGGCTTCCCGCAACGAAATCGCCGCACGGGCTAGGTAGGATTGGCGATAAAGCAACCGATAGACCGGAGGCAAGGTTGACTCTTCAGCAGGTTCATCGACGTAGATCGTGTCAGTCGGCAAGATTGCTTCGGCTTGCACACCCGACAGATGACGCCGCTTGGCATGTAGTCGTTTGAGGCGCGTATGCAGATGCGGATTACACTCCGTAAGAGATCGATGGCGAGGATCGGTCAGATACGCCGTGTGTTTACCATCGTTGCGATGGACTTCTTTCCCGCTCGGATGCGTCAGACACCACAACACACCAAGTCGCAGTGCACGCTTTTGCTCACCCGCAAGCAACGCGTTGAGCAACCCATATTTGCCAAAGTCCCCGATGTCCGCCACGTAGCGATGTTGCATAGCGGTACTCATTACCTAAATCGGGGACAAAATTGCAATTAGAATCACCCAAACATGCTTGGGTGTATGGAATTACGCATTCGCGGCATGCTCTGCCCCGATGAAAGAGAATGAATTGAGGCGGTTAGTTGGGCAAAACGTCCGGCGATGCCGCAGATTGGTGAAGATGACGCAGGAGAACCTGTCTGAAAACAGTGGGATTGCCTATAAATACGTGCAGGAAATTGAAGGTGGTCGTGCCAACATTACCACAGACACCGTAGCCAAACTCAGCAACGCGCTCGACATCCACCCCTCCTTTCTATTCCAACCCAAAGAACGATAGCACCCTACTCGTGACGACATGACGCTAATGACGGTAAATTCCCGGATATGGTGGGGAAGCGTGCTGTTTTTATTCGCACCAGACGGATAACGTTGAAGAGTAAAAGTTTCCGAAAAAATTTCTTAAAAAAAATTCTCCGCACGTTAAAATTCAATCCGCCTTCTGCGATATGTTCGGAACGATCCCACAGGAATGTTCCGAACGGATCGTCATCACCGTCATAGCGACACAAGAAAGCAGAGGATACCCATGGCACAAAAAACAGTTGAACTTACACTCAATGAATTCTCACTATATCGGTTAGGTCCATTGCAATATTTATTTGACCTATACTCTAAAGAGACCCTCGACGGCGAAGCATCACAAGGTTTGGAGGCGCTCACTCAGTCAGCGCAACTTGAATCGCAACGCAGAAAAGAGGATATGGCCGAACTTAATCAGAAAATTAGGAATGACATTGTTGAGGGAGGGAAGAAGATCAAAGCACGCCTTGCCTCTTCTCTGTGCCCACCCCCTGCCGTAGGGTCTGAAAAAGAGTGGTTGCCGTATCGCATCTTGTTTGCCAAAATTGATTACCCACAAATTAAAGAAATCTCCGAATATGAGGCGGAAACCATTGAAATACTCTATCGCGCACAAAATTATTTTGATGCCATGAAGGAATTATCCGACTTTCCTGACATGAATCTCGGTTTAATCCATACCGCATGCATAAAGTATATTGGGATTTGGTGCCAAGATCACCGGATGCCATCCGAATGCTACCACGACACTACGGCAAAGCTGAAGCATGGCATCAAAGCCATTCACACACTTTCTAGGCTCGTGTTCAACCTCAACGCGTCAAAAATAGAACAGTTATTTTTGGATCAGTTGCTTGGTGCTAATCTGGATACTGAGGCAGGTGAAGTGGGTAAGGCTTTCCAGAGTCAAACCTTGCTCGATAGCCCGATGGCGACAGAAAAGAATACGTTGCTTGATAAGGAAATGAAGAAGTTTGAACAGCGATTAAAAATTAATCAACAGGGCACTTGTTTTGATTATCGACACGGTCAACATCTGCGCAACATGCTCGCCATCATATGTCGATCAATAACACATATAGACGACCTCAAAGAATCGATGTCGCATCCTAAATCCCGAGGAACAAAATATCGGAAATGTTTGGGAGCGTACCTGCTGCAGGAATATCTGCAGACATTTGGACTTAATAAAGAAGAAATCTCAAAACTTCTCGGTAAACTCTATTACGGGATGGGCTACTTTGATAGCGATGAAGATACCCCCTCCTCTTTTAAGGAGTACCTCCTCGAGCCAAAACCGACGTTACAAGTGGATGATTGCCTAAAAGTTTAGGTGAATCCTCCACCAGATCCATATTTAAGTCTCTGGCACATACAGGGCATGGAAATATTCAGAGCCCTCGCTTTCCCTGACGGCAATGCCCCACGGCCTCGTGCACCTCCGTAGCAGCCTCTTCGCATCCCATGGCTTTTATGTGTAATTTCGTGTTCTTTGACATTTTAGGAGGTTGATTATGGCTGACGATAATGGTGCATTAACGTCCGATGAAAACCAGTTAGAGCCCAAGCCTCTGGATAAATTCCTCGCATTACAGAAGGAATTGGGAGTTGGGCTGGGCGTTGATCAAAGGAATGAAGCCTTATTATTTATAGAAACAAAAAAAGGGCTTCGCCAGTATCCAATTTGGTCTCGCGGCGCTAAAGAGACATTAGCGCGATTAATTTATCAGAAGACCAATAAGATCCCAGGTGACGAACATTTGAAGATCATATTGCGGATGTTCGCTGCAATCGCTGAGGAGAGTGAACAACATTCACTCGAGCCACGGATTGCGGAACATGCGGATGCAATATACGTCAATTTGGATGGGGATAAAGCGGTTCGTATTAATCGCGAAGGTTGGTCAATTCAAAAACCGCCTCGCCCGCTCTTCCGATACCATCCGAATCAAAAAAGCCTGCATACGCCGGAGCGCGTGGGTGCCGACGTTCGTTTGGTGAACCGGTTCGTTAACCTATCCAACGACAAGATGCGGCTGATGTTTCTCTGCCACCTGATTGCGTGTCTAGTTCCCGGCATACCAATCAGCATCATCGTTGTTACCGGCACGCACGGTGCAACAAAAACGACATATACGCGTGTTTGGAAACGCCTCATCGATCCTACGATCGTTGAAGTGCGGGGCAGCGTTTATAATGTCGGTGAACTGGCATTAATCGGATTCCAAAATCGAATGCTGGTTTTTGACAACTTAACTTTTGTACCAGATTGGTTGTCTGATGCTCTTTGTCGCATTGTCACTGGCGACGGATATGAAAAAAAAGCATTGTACACCAATGAGGATACAATTTCATTTGTCATGCGCCGCATTATTGCGTTGACCGGGATTAATTTAGTGGCCGAACGGGCGGATCTTCTGGATCGATCAATTATTTATCACCTCGATCCAATTCCAGACGAACAGAGAAAACCGGAAAAACAGTTCTGGGCAGAGTTTAATGAGGTCGCGCCCAGAATTCTCGGTGGCATCTTCGATACGCTGGTCAAGGCAATACAAATCGAGCCGACGCTTCAATTGGCGAAATTGCCCCGCATGGCGGACTTTGCGCGATGGGGATGTGCCATCGCAATCGCGCTGGGACATACCGCCGAGGAATTTCTCGATGCGTATGCTGAAAACGTCGTGCGCCAAAATGAGGCGGCCTTGGATGCCAGCGTAGTTGCTCAGGCTCTCATTAAGTTTATGAGTCGGCCCGTCAACGCGACGGGTTGGACTGGCTCGCCATCGGACTTACTAGGCTCTCTCGATGCTGCTGCGTATCAATTAGGAATTGATTCTCACACCAAAGGGTGGCCGAAAACGCCCAACTGGCTCATGCGGAAACTTCGCGAAGTGGCACCAAATTTGGAAAAAATTGGTTTTAAGATCGAAGAACGTCGCACGGCGAGCGATCGTATTGTCACGATCAAAACCTACAATTCGAAGGCGTAATAGTTACGCTTTTACACCGTATCATACAGGAGGAGTACCGTTATGAAAAACCGTAATAAAAATTACTTGGTGCTGCCGGGGGCATGGAATGATGCACATTGCAGCAGCGAAATTCAAGCACTGCCTTTTTATGAACGCTATCGAAATATCATCCGAATGGAGCGCCTAATTGGCGATGAAATGGTGACGGGAGTGGCCCCAATGTTTGTTCCTAAAACCATGCCGCTCAAATTTCCATTCGAATCAGTTCCACTCCAAATTCGCTGGGTGCGGGTCCGGGTCAATCTGCAGACATCCGAAGGATGGATCAAAGATCCTGATTTTGCAATACGCTGGTTCGAAACTTGTAATTCAGATGAATTTATTGGGTATCTGACAATGGGATATCTACGCAAAAATGTGTTTCAACAACTCCATGACGCACGCAAAACAGCTGGAGTTTGTCCATACACAGGCGTGGCGATCTAATCAAAAATACCTGCGGGAGGTATTGTGCCTCCCGCAGGTATTCATTTCATATTGAAAGGAAATCTTATGGACATAACGAAGGGGCCCTTGCCCAAGCATTGGATCAAAATTACCGCACGTTTTCTTCGTGAACACGACAAGCTTGTCTCATATACCGGGTTTGGCGAACAGTTCGGTATTTCAGCCCTCAACGTCGGCACACACTTTCCACGGCGTTCGATTGATTATTGTCGCATCGTCAACGTCCGCACGGGACTGCCAACGAAATATCCTCGGGAGCTGATCGACGACATCGTGTTAGAGCGACATGCAATGATGAAGCATACCAACCCCGCCATTCGCAAGGAGGCGCGACAGAAACACCCGATTCACCATGATCCCCTCGTGGTGCGAGAAATTCTTCGCGAGCATGGCTTGGTCGAATATGTGCAGCGGTTGGGCGCATATTAAAAACCCTCCCGTCGCGATGATAATGTTCGCACGATGGAACATACGCAGAGCGAATCCGAAATACTCGACGACGAATGCGACAATTGTGCGCCGCCTCACGCTGTGATTTATTGTGAGGATGCGAATGTAGCGCAGGGCCCCGAGGGCGATCCCCTCGGGGCTTTTGTGCGTCTAGCGGTGGAACTTTTGGTGGAGATCGATTGTGATGAACAGTGTCGGCACCACGACGGTACAACATAAGCTGAAGATTTCACCGACAGTCGCAGCAGTGGGTGCGGTGCGCGCGGCGGTGTATGCGCGCCACTCATCGACGAAGCAGAACGCGCGTTCGTGCGATGAACAAATCGATCGCGTGCGTTTCATGTTGGGACGGGGGGAAGTGGAGTCGCGCTTACATCCCGGTCGGCGCATCGAGCTGTTGCCGGAGTGGATGATTAAAGACGAAGCAATCAGCGGACGCAGTGCGGCGCGCGAAGGTTACCAAATTCTCACCGACATGCTGAACAGCCGGAAGTGCCCCTTTGAAATTATTATCGTCGATGACTTAACTCGGCTCAATCGTGATTTGGGTAACAGCCTGCAACTCTACCAACTCGCACAATTCGCAGGCATCGAAATTGTCAGTGTGTCGGATCGGTTGAGTTCCGCAGATCCCAACGCGAGAACGTTTTTCACGGTCAAAGGCATGGTCGGCGAAATGTCGAATGATGCCCATGCGGAGCGCACCTTGCGAGGAATGGAAATGAAAATTGTAGCGGGCTTCTCGTGCGGCGACACGCCGTATGGGTACAAATCTCAAGCCACGCGCATTGCGATTGAAGGGAGTCGCGAAGTTCCGCGTGATTTCAAAATCCTGATCGACGAAGAGAAAGCCAAGATCGTGCGTCGCATCTTCACCCTGTTCGCCGAAGGTCATGGACGATCTGCCATTTGCAGAATTCTGAATGCCGATAAAATTCCGTGGCCCGGCTTCTATTATAAAATGCCAAAAGGCCGCGGTTGGTCCACCACCAGCGTGCTGACCATTCTCACTAGCCAGAAATACATTGGGGTGTGGCGATGGAAGAAAACGAAATATTTGCTCAATCCGCAAAGCGGTCAGAAGATTCAACAGCATCGCCCAGAACGGGAGTGGATCGCCCCACAGATGGCGGACCGTGAAGATTTGCGCATCGTGTCGCAACGACTCTGGAACCGCGTGCAGCAAACGTTTGAGAAAATTCATGCGTGCCATGAAACACACGGACACTGGGGCCGCTTCCGCAGCTCTGTCCCACTCCACATGCTCTCGGGATTGCTGAAGTGTGGCACCTGCGGTGGCAACATGATCGTCGCGTCTGGCAGCAAAGGTGGCTTCTACGGCTGCTTCGAAGCGTGTCGCAAGGGCACCTGTTCCAACAAACGCATGATCCGCCGATTGCGTTTAGAGAAAGCGATCATCGAACATTTGACCGGCTATCTGGCAGAACCCGAACTCTTCACCCTCGCCGCTCAACATTACAACCGCGCAATGAATGACCGCATGGCCTACGGCAAACAACACTTGCAGCAATACGAATCCGAACTCGCGCAAATTGGAATCGAGTTGAAACATGCGGCAGAAGCGGTGTTGCGCGGAGGTGACTCAAAGACACTGACGCAAATGATTCAAGACAAAGAGCAACGCGAACGCTACCTCAAACAACAAATCCGTCAGATCGCCGCAAGTAGCGCAGATAAAATTTACGTGACACCTGCTGCCATGGGACAGAAATTCCGCAAACTCGTCGAGGCCATGCGCAAGCTCCCAGCGCAAGCTGCAGAGGCATTGAAAGTTGTGTTGCCAGAGGGATTGCAATTGAATTGGAATGGCACTGTGTGGCACATCAGCGGGCGATTGCTATTGGGTAAGGGAAGTGGCGTGCACGAGATGATCGTGACGGTGTGACGGGAGTGACGATAGAATGAAGGAGGATCTATGGCTGATCTTTATGAAAATGACGACGACCCACGGAATCATGCATCCTGGATAGAATGGACAATTGCGCTGATGAAACGTGGTTTGAAGCCTATTGGGCCAGTTGTTATACATGGGCCTCATCCTCCGGCCGATTATCAATGGGGAGAAGCCGAATGCGAATATTTAGGATCTGGTTGCTACGAAGTCGTCTATCAAACTCGTAATGGCAGCGGCTGGGGGACGAGCGGGCTTAGAGTGCAAGAGAAAGACGGTGACGATAATTGCAAGTTCCCCAAACTCCAGAAATCTAAAATGCCAAAAACATGGGCTGAAGAAATCGATGCGCTCGAGAAAAGATTGCGCAAGTTTCGCAAAGAACATGATTGCTGAATATGCCACCCGCGCACAGGAAGGTAGTGCCCTTGAATTCAGAAACTGTGCTAGCCATTGAAATGGCTGGTGACGGCATGAGTGCAAAGAAGCGCGTGTTTTTTTGTTTTCGAGTGGGGTCCACTATTCATTCGACCTAGGCCACATGGAGCGCATTGAGATGACGGGATGACAAGCATAACGATATTGAAATTTCACCACTCCTCCAACTCAATCGGTGTCCCGACGACATCCACAACAATCTGATACGTCTCCACTGCAAACCATTTCTGAAACATTGCAAATGTACGCTCTTGCGGCCAACTATCTGGTTCCGTGTACCAACCTGCGAGTAACTCCTCGAAGAAGAATGCCTTTGTTCGTGGGTGGCCCTCCAAGGTCGCGGATGTGCAACTTTCATTTCACGTTCTGCTACTCTAACTGTCTCACGAATTCCTCTGCGCTGCATTGTTCGATGACAAAGGCGTATCCTGTGTCTTCGTCTGGAGCAATGTAGAGATGTGGGTCAGCAGGATGTCGAATGGTGGTAAAACCTGCACGCTCAAAATATCGCGTGGCCACTTCTAACGATTCGGCCAAGAGCCGCAGCGCACACGTTGCACCGATGGATGTTGGGCTGGGAATCCAAGGACAGCGAAACCGTGCATGATATTCCTCTGTCGTCCACCACACGAGATTTTGTGGACCCCATCGAAAATGACAATCCGCAATGCTTTCGCACGGCGCAAGCAACGACAGTGTGCGCTGCCATTGTGCGGCATTTTCCCGTGGCTGATCCGCACAGAACATGAGTCCACCAAGGGCAAAAACAGTGTTGTTGCCCATCGTCACAGCATAAGGTCCCATCGCGCGTTGCAAATATTTTACGGCGAAAGTTTGAACGCCGGGAGTTGCGACGGTGGGCAAATACAGAAATTCCCACGCAGCGGGCCCAGCCGGGTCATCTCCGCGGGTGCGCCGTACTGGTGGTTCGATGGTTGGATGGAGCGTACGTAATCGCTGAAACAATTGATCAACGTCAGGTGCAGCAATCGCCATACCACAGGGACGAGGATGCATGCGCACCCAACAATCATCCGCCGTTGCCGCTGCAGAAAATTCCGATTCGTTTTCGATCGCAATCACTTCCAAATACGATCCGCTTAAATTTAAAAACCCGCATCGACGTCCCATTGTATGCAGCGACGTATTCGCAGCTTTTTGAAATCCCGCCGCGACAAACCGATCGAGTGTCTTCGAGAGATTGTTACTGCGTGTGTAACTATATGTGTGTTCGATGTGCATGATGATCCCTATGCTCCACAATTATTTTCTAATGAGTGCGGAATTTTCCCCTCAACAACTCCATCTGCTTGTGCGCAGAGTGGATCGTTCGCGAGGGCTTCGGCGGTTTCGCCACTCGCAACAAGCACGCGCTTGACGCCCCGCGATTTCAATGCGGCGATGACTTGGTCCACGCGCCACGCAGAATGGTCGATATGCTTGTCCACAAACGCAAAATCGAATGTGCCGTAATCCGGCGCGGCGCTTTCACAATCTTCGAAAGATGCAAAGGCCAAGAGCGTGTGAATTCCAAGACGCTCTTGCTCCATCTGCCACGCGAAACGGATACCGTCGTTATCATCAATGAGCAGTACGTGATAGCCGTCGTGTGTGGCGGCAGCAGCATGTGGATACTTCGGATCGTGGAGCTGTATCGGTACAGAACCCGCTAATCCTTTGGGAATCAGTCTCACGCCCAGTCGAGCACAGCGCGCTTGGATGTCAGATTCTTCGTAGCGACTTGTGACGAGAATCGCATGTGATTGCACTGCCAGCTGTTCAATCAGATCAAGTCCATTTTTCTGATCGCCAAGGAGCTCATAATCACAGAGAAACAACGTGGCCGCCGACGCATGTTGTTGATACCAATGGATGACATCCGCACCTGACGAAAAATGTTGCACCTGAATATTGTGGGCATTCAACCCACGCATCGACAATCGCTCATCCCAGACATGATGAATCGATGCGTCATCGTCGACAATAACGATCGTACTGTTCGATGTGAGCGCGAGTTCCGGAACAAACCAATGCGGTGGATCTGTGCGCGGAAGGACGATGATGACAGAAGTGCCTTGACCAACAATCGATGTTAATTCGAGCGTGCCACCCCACAATTCAACGGTTGTCTTTGCGTGATACAATCCCAAGCCGGAGCCTTGCGCTTTCCCAAACGTGGCACCACGCCGCATCAGCTGGGGCAGTAATTCGGGAGGGATGCCTTGACCAGTATCGGTGACCGATATGCGTACGTGCTCTGATGTTTGCGTCAATCCGACAGTGACAGCTCCGTCGCCATGCATCGCTTCCACCGCATTGTTCACAAGATTGGAGATCGCACGCTTCAATTCAATAGATTGCACACGAGCAAATGCGCCGTAAGCATTCGCATCAAGCGAACAATGGATTCCGATACCCAATTGTGAGCGAAATTGGATGCGTTTTTCGGAAATGAGCGGTTCCAACAGGCTGGAGATGAGCTGAATTGACACCCCCCCCTGTTCCGTAGCTTGCATCCGACTATTATCAGCAGATTTTTTCCCCGCCAGATCGTTCGCAATATCGTCGATACGTTGTACAGCGTTACGGATCATCACACGTTTATCTTCCGGCAATTCCGCGAGATGCCCCGAGACAACTTTCAATGCCGTCAGTGGAGAACGAATATCGTGGGCGGCTTGACGTGCGATTGCACCGACAGCAGCATCGGTGGCGAGACGTTGCGAAGTGATGATCTCCTGCGACATACGTTCGGCACGTTCCAAGAGCGGAGTGTATTCTTTGAGAGATTCCGGGCGATCAGGGGTTTGGGTTTGAGACAATGCAAAAAAATAGGTCAGCAGCTGTTCATAATTTTTGTTAAAACCACGGCGTGCGAACTCAAATGCAAGAAGAAATGTCCCACACAACATCACGAGCAACCCGAGAAATCGGTTACGCACCATGTGCAGTTGCGCCGTGAGCGATTTATAGGAAAAACCGATCAAGACATGACCAGCTTCGTGCGTTCCTTGTTCATCAAAGTAGATCATGCGTTTGAGAAAAAGCACTTCGGATGCCATATCGTTATACATTTGCGTTGCGGTATCGAGCGGAGTGAAACGTGCATTAGCAGGCAATGTGATGGTTGTGATATTTCGACCGTCATTACCGATATTCTCTGGGGTTTCAATGCGGAATGAAACGATATTGTTATCATGTGCAATACGTTCAATATCATCGTAGGCATGTGCGATATCTCCCGTCACAATATGGTATCTGCTTAAGGTCGTAATCTCAGAAACCTTGCTGCTACATAACGTATACAAAGTGTCTTGCAGATGGCGTCGTGCCTGCGCATATTCGAAGAAAGCGATGCCAGCCGTAACTAGCCCAATCATCGATAGCGAGAGCGATACAATTTTAGTGGATTGCTTCATACGTTATTTGTCGGTTGTATGTTGCAATCGGATATTCGCTAACTGAATATCCGTACGATACATGGTCAAATGTGCAATATCGAGATTGTCAGAAACAACGTAGCGTACTGCACTGTGGTACACTGGTACGATAACGGCGTCGTCAGCAATTTGCTGTGAAATTGCTTCTAAAAAATTGCGACGTTCTTGCACATCGTTGGTGCGAATCAATTGTTGGAAAAAATTATGAATCCGATTCGTCGGGTCTTTGAAATAAGGGGGATTTTCGATGAAGTAAAGATAGAGTCCTAAACTGTGATCCACCATCGGTAGTCCGACGGAAGTGAATCCCATTGTAAAATTGCCGTGAGAGAATCGTTCAGCAATTTCATGTTTGGGAAGATACACACACTGTAGCGTAATACCAAGAGCTGCCAATCGCTTCCGCAACAGGTCGGCCACTTCATTGGTTTCGACCCCCTCTTCTAACAAAAGCTCCATGGATTCTGTAAGGGATGCTTTTGAGAGTGGGCCCCCTGCTGTATTGATGTTTTCAGAAATGTGACCAATCGTTCCAATCGGGAAAAAATTGTTATCCCAATGTAACCACGAATTCGGCCACGCCGCTAAAGCGGAGGGCGCCAAAGACTGTCGGATCGCTGCCCGCACTTCTTTCTTCTGCAATATGCCATGTGCTGCATTGAGGTAAAGAAAGCCAATTCTATGATACGGATACGCGATCGAGTGATAGCGGGACAATGCTTGCGCGCCCACCTTTTGGAATGGATCAAGCACGCTGTAAAAATTCGTGCGCGCTGCGAGAAACCAGTTGAGTGCTTCTGAAGCGTCCTGATGACGATAAAATCCCACCGTCATAGGCATGTTATTGGTGAAGCGGTAATAATAGCGATTCGCGATGAGGCGATAATGCGTGGGATTTGCCTCTGCGATGCCATAAGCGCCCGAGGTGATAAATGGTGGATGCATCTTCAATGTGGCGGGATCAATAGATTCCTTTGCGACAATCCCACCGGAGAAAGGCATCGACAGAAAAGACCAGATGTTTTCGAGCGGAAAACGTAAGTGTAATTCAAGATTGGTCTCATCAATGACACGAATGCCCGCAATAGAGTCATCGACGGTATGCAGTGTATCCGCTCCCTGGATTGCTTGTGCAAGCAGCGCATTTTTTTGAACGCAGAGATATCGTTTGAGTGAGTAAGCAACATCATTCGCTTGCAATGCGCGCCCGTTGCTAAATTTAGCGTCGGACCGTAACTTGAAAGTATACGTAAGACGATCCGAGCTAACGTGCCATGTTTCTGCAAGTGCTGCGATGAGGTTTTGCGAAGCATCATAAGTGACCAACGTGTCAAAAACTTGCGTGAGAATATACCATCGATCCAGTGAACGCCAATCTAAATTGTCGATAGATGATGGTAGTGATTGTAGGCTCCATCGCACGTCTTCATCAAATGGTAGCGTTTGTGCGCCAACCGCTTCTGATGTGTGCGCCGTTCGTACGCACAGCATGCCACATAATATCCATGCGCAGCACACGGTATAGGTCATCAATTTATGGAATCCAGCGCGCATAATTGACATCCGAGTAGGTAAAACCATGGCGTTGCAATTGTTTCATGAATTGTCGTTGATCCAAAAAGACGCGCAAACCGATTTCCGGGAGCCCTAGTTGTCTCGCTAATGACGTCGCACGCTTCAGTAAAGGCATAAGCGTATTCGCATCGCAATGTAAAAGGCTAACCGCGAGAAAATCCTTAAATGGATGCGCAATCGGCTCGCATAGTGCAAAAGCGGTTGCTTGATTTTCTAGTGTAGAATTAAAAAAAGCAAAAGTGGGCACAGCGCGATGCAGATACGTATGGAGTGATGCCTCAAGGCAATCAGTCTTCGCTAATCTGCCGGCCGTTCGTATCTGCAAATGAGCCGTGTCTCTGGACAGCAGGTTCACCATGTTTTTAACAACCGTCGGGCCAAGATCTGCGGCTGCTAATGCACCATGTGCGGCAGTGTCATGGATATCACCATCGACTATCCGGTAATACACACGTTCAATGGGTTGGAAATGTCCTCGTGTCACCAATCCTCCACAAGAAGGGATATTCCAATCTTGTGCACGCGCTGAAATTTCCGGGATGTCTTCCGAACAGGCTAATGCGATGACGCGTTCAACTAACTCTGCTGCGGCACCAGTGCGACGGCCATCCAGTGCAGAGTACGCAAACTGAATATATATAGAACGTTTGAACGGATGCTGGATGCGTCGATAGAGTAGTGCAGAACGCAAACTATCGCGTTCTTCCACATGCAACGCACCACAACCCGACTCACCATGCAGATAACCATCAACCATCTGCTCAACGTTTGGCCTAGTGAGTCGGGTGCGATGTATCAAAGGTGGCGAACTGCACTGCAATGTCTCAAAAAGCCCATCGGCAATAAAGCGGAAGGCTTTAGGCAAGGGGCGCACTGCTCTTCTCCGGCTGTTGCGGTTTTACCTGTGAACAGCTTGCATCCATATGGGGATCATTTTGTAGAACGCCTTTGATCGATGGGTTGTTATTCAGAAACGCGAGACGTTCCACAGTTCGTGTTCCGCTCATAAATGGGGTATGCGCGAGAATAGCCACGCAGAGTGCCCAGAGGATCTTTTTCATAACGAGTCTCCTTTCAATCGAGAGGATGCGGGATCAAAGTACCATACTTTAATCCCAGTTGAGCGAGCCGATGAACATTCACCGACCGCGAATTCGATGGCCCTGCAAATAAATCCTGTAATGATGGAACCCGACTTTGCACTACAACTAGTTTGTGATCGATGATGTTGGTGTCCAATTGTGTAAAAAACATACTGTTATGATCGGTAGCCATATGCCGTAAGAGCTCGTCAAAATTCGTTAACCAACGGTGGAGTGAGAGAAACTCAGAGTAGCCTAGCAACGATTGCTGAGGTCTGAGTAGTATGTTGCGAATATTTTTTCCTTGGTCACTCCAGTGATAATCTCTATGCCCTTGCAACACACCGTTTTCGATGCTTCGTAATATTTCCGCTTGATCTGTTGGCTTCCAGTGACGTGCAGCTCCCAAATGCCGCAAACTTTCCGTCAACGCTTTTTCAAGCGCGTGATCCGGATCAAATGCGCAACCCAACCCAATGCAAGGCAGCTGGCCTGGTGTCATAATAATGGTGGCAAATACCGGAACTGGAATATCCAAGGTGAGACCCAATAACCACACTTCATGTTTGTCACGTATCAGACGTTGGATGAGGCGACGCTGCTTTCTCTGGATGAGGGAATCTGGTTGGATGTGGACAGGATTTTTCCCTGCCAACCAATGCACCAGAAAGCAATCGCGCTCAATGTTTTCTAATAGTGCATTGCACCGCGCCGCGTCATAATCAAAATGTGCGGCGACTCCGTTTGTAGAAAAACAATGAGGGCTTTTCCCTACGCAATAACGTTCAATACCTTCAGCAATGGCCTTCTGTACGGCCATCTCAATACAACAGTCGGCACCGAAACCTGATATTGGCTCGTCACCCTCTGTACCGACCATGGCACGAAAAACAAATCGAGATGAATCATAGGGAAGCTCTGGTTGCTCCCGAATGCCCAGAATTGGACCATTTTGGCTATGAACATACGATAACAGCATGGCCAACTGCGACTGCTGCCTGCGATACTTCAAGGGCAGAAACGGAATGCGCATCGATGGTGGCTTATCATAGGTACAAATCGTTTGTAATTTTTTATAGAGAACTCGAGAAAAAGCGACTGAAGTAACGTGTATTGAATGCATGTGGCTGTTAAGAGCATATGTCATGCCACAAATAGCACTATTGGTAACGTCTTGATTTTTAAATAATAGGGCGGGACGTTATTAATAATATATGTTCTGAATTTCGGAATTCCGGTCCGTTTTTTCGGACAAATCAATATCGTTTTGTGTTTGGGCCCGATCGACCGCAAGCGCAGCACGTAAATAGACCTCCGGCGCACAAGAGGGTATCTTCGTGGCATTTCGAATTAACGGTGAACATTAGAATGGCTTACTTTCCAATAAAACGACGAAGACGGTTGCGTAGATATGGAAGCGTCAGCGGTTGATCAAAGCGAATTTCTACAATCTCGATACCATTGGCTTTGCAAAGATTCCTCTTTTGTTCGTCACGCCTCATCACCTGTTGAAAACTGTCGGCACCACCAAACATTTCCACAGCCTGATAATGTTGCTGGCCTTGATACTCTATAGCTAAACACAATGCGGGAATAAAAATGTCCAATCGCTGACGACCTAGCCACGGCGGGGAAGCTTCTCGAAGAATGGTTTCATTCGGGAAAATTTGTTTGATCAAGCTATATAGCTCTGCCTCGCTAACCCAACGGCTCAGCCCTAATCTTTGCTGTGCCTCTGCTTTTGCAGTTTGTTCGTCGAGATCAGTCGAGCGCATTATTTGATCAACATACACTGGGACGTATTTTCTGAAGGCATCGCCATAATACTGTGCCATTTTATCGGGGCCATTTGTCTGTGCAAAACAAAGATGACAAATGGACTGCTGATATTGAGCTGATTCTAAAATTTCCAATATCTGATGAGGCCACGAACCAGCAACATGCTTGTGAGATCTCTCCCTTGCGGTATTCATCATTTGTGTATGAGCAGGCTGGGCACAATTACAAAAGCTACGCTCTCCAGTTAACAAGTGATCAAACGATACAAGACGATAACCGCGCAAACCAGGGCCGACCAAGAAATTGACTCTGTATGGATGTGTGAGCAAAGGATGATCATGCAGCAAGGCGACAGTTCGCTGAAACAGTTCTTTTGTCAGAGTGAAATGCTTGAGTTCAATGGAATGATTTATTTGGCGCTTCAACGTCTTTGATTTCAATTCATAATCTCGCCTAACCCCGCCCCCATATTCAAAAGGCATCAGACGAATTCCGGTGCATGTGATTTGCATGTCTGTGATTGGACTAGTGAGAGCGGTAGAAAATTTTAACTTTGCGTACCAAGTTTCATAACCAGTCTGCGCCAATGAATACAGTGTAGCAAAGCGAGACCGGAAGTAGTGATTGTGAATGCGTGCAGTGGCGGATTTAATAAGGCGGCTTCCACATTGTACCGTTAAACGTTCAACAAGGTATTGTTCTATCAACCGCTCAGTTGTATCGACAACATTGGCGGATGAGCGCACAAGCTCTTGCGCCAGAGCACCAGCAAATCTCTCTTCTTCAAATCCTAATTCGAGCTGCATTCTCTCTCCCAACACTGAACCGTAGCGCAGGTGAAATGCAAGTCACGAACTCCACTCTCCATTCGGCTTAGGAAAGATGGAGAGTGGACACGGCACGATTCACCACTCCTCCAATTCAATCGGTGTCCCGACGACATCCACAACAATCTGATAGGACTCGACTGTAAACCACTGCTGGAACATTGCAAACGTTCTCGCTTGCGGCCAATCATCTGGTCCCATGTACCAGCCCTCCAGCATCTCTTCGAAGAAGAATTCCCAGTTGTTCTGCAGAAATTGTTGCGCGTCTTCATCTTCCACATCTGGGATGAGATACGCGCTGCCGAGTTTGCGGATGTCTTCGAGCGTGGGATGCGGCGCTTCGGCATCAGGAAGAGCATGCAACCAATCGAGAAACGGCTGTTGCGGTTTGATGAGAAGACACTGGCGGTTGAGTGCTTGCATGGTGAGGACTTATCGCAAGCGATGAGCGATCGCAACTGTTGAGCGAACGTGTTTCCCGCGCACACGAAGCTACTTTTCTTGCACTCGCAAACTTTGATGAACATTGGAATGGCTGGCAATCACACGAACGCAAGAGAACGCGCGTTCTTTTGTGCGCGAGTGAGGATGGAACAACAAGAAATATTACTCCGGAGTAACGGCGGTCTCATTGACAGCGGTTGGCGCTGTTCCAAACAGCGATTCAGGCAAATCGAAATCAAATATTCTGTACTGGTGCGTCGCTGGCTTTGGACTACTTACAATCCACTCAACAGAGAGTCGATTGCTGGACGGAGGCCATTGTGTGAAACGAGCAAAGGGAACATTCGGCAAACCTTCGGTATCGAATGGTTTGGCAGGTTCTGGGTGAAGTGCCCCAATAGCTGAACATTCATTACCGTGTAGTGCGACAAAGAGTAGTGCTGAGATACTTTGGCGACACGGCACGATTCTTCCTTGCTCTGGTCGAATGAATACAGACTCCTGTAAATCGGTGGTGAGAGAAGAATGGCCAGTAGGATTATCAACTGGAATTGTTATGCTGGTATCACTAAGCAGTGATGCCTGTGCGGCATAACGACCCAGCAAAACATTGCCAGCGTGGTGGCTTGTAGCAATTACCAAAATGCGTGGTAATGGTGAGTCGCGAAATTGCGCTGCTTTATTGGAAACTTTTTGTCGGATCTTTGCTGTAACATTTTCGAAGCTGAAGGCGCCACCTTCTGCAGGTACCTCTTTGCTCCAACCAGACGCTCTTGCAACACTGTCTTCTTCAAGTGCCGTGACTTCTACAAGAAATTGATAGTCATCCGTTGTGCAAATAAAATCAACGCCCCCCAGCCCGGGAATTTCGTGCGGCTCAACTTTGGTACAGTGCTCTCGAAGGAAGGTAAATAATGCAGCTTCGGCTCGCGCCGACTCAGGTGCGCTGATCATTCTGGTAGAAAATGGTCGGTGGTGATCCGGAAAATGCTTCCTCAGATAGTCGACGTACAAGCTGACAGTAGCGCCAAGATCGCATTCGATTTGCATAGTTGCCTCATATTCGAGAGAGGATCAGTGTCCACTGTCCATTCGGCTTAGGGAGAGATGGAGCGTGGACAATGCCCTCAGCGCTGTGATTTTGATAGAATCCGTCCGCGAACTCCTGCCGCAGAAGCCGTCATAGAAGGCACGCTCATTGCCGCAAATAATTCAACCTGCTCAATCTGGAGGAGATAGTGCCTAAATTCCATCGGGGGAAAGCTCACCGGGCCGCTCCACGGTTTAGTGTAGTTGATTTGTTCGATAGTAAACGTTCCAGCCTCCTCAGAGAGGATTGGGTTGATAGCAGTCCCAAGCTTCTGGCCATCAACATACAATCCCATACTATCTCTCACGCCGGTAACTTGCTCCATCACTTCTTGGGGATCTTGTTTGGTCAGGATGAAATTTGTTGTTCGATTATCAACCTGCGAACCCGGTGAATCAACGATCACAGGACTTCTATATAACTGCGAATCTTGGATTTTTACTTTGGTCATTTCGTCCCCTGCATTTCTGGATAAGAGTTGTGGGCCATACCAAAATCCCCAGGCACTATAACCTGCGGCAATCGTTGCCGTGACGATATAAAACCATCCGTTTTGGAAAATTGCACTCATAGGTGTTGGGAGAGATACTGCTATCGGCTCTTAAACCACTCGGCCAGTTCGTCGATTATGCGCGCCACAGCAAATCTCTGATCCAGAGTTAATGATTGCGCCTTAATTCTCCATAAGCCGATCTTGCTAGGGTCCTGCAGACCAGTTGTACTCATAAATTCTTGGAGCGAATCAAACCATGGCTCTGCAGTTTCATCGAGATCCTCGCGACAGATATCACGCAAACCCAATGAACACTCATGGAACGCATCTGCGATCGCCATATCTTCCCCTTCTCGATGCGGCAACATTAAACGCCGTCGAGCGGCACTAAACTTTTCGGAGGGATAAGCATAGCTAATCAGCCTAACGGGCGAGTTCTTCGACATTTTGCATCCTTTTGGTTTATAGATTTTGTCATCACCCCCACGGGGGACATGCGCGCAAAGATGGAGGCGGAACTTTAGGAAGTCAATAGATCCACTCGAAATTTCTTCACAAATAACAAACGCCGCCCCGGGTTGAACCGAAGCGGCGCTTGCTGAAACTAGGATTGCTCCCAGTTGTCACTTTGCGTCCCCAACCGGATTTGAACCGGTGTTATCGCCGTGAAAGGGCGGTGTCCTGGACCAGGCTAGACGATGGGGACCGAATTGTTACTCCCTGCTTCTGACTGCCGCTGCCTGGCGCCAAAACGCGTTGCGTTTCGGCACTTCCGGCGCCCACCCGCCTCTGGCGGGTCCCCGGGCTTGGTCGCCAGGCTAGACGATGGGGACTAAAAATTCGGCGCTGCCGAATTTTCGTTTTTCGTTCTTCGTATATCGTATGTCGGGAACTACAACTTCACCACACCGGCGACAGAGTGCGCGCAGCTAGCATGCAGTGATGCGGGTTGCAAGGGGAGCGTGGAATTTTTTTCGTGTCGCGCTGTTACGCCACGGTCGACCGCTTTCCGCGCACGGTCGCCAGACGATCTTCGAAGAACGTGGCACTGCGGTCGATGCTGGCGCGTTCGGCAATTAATTCTGATGAAAGCACCAGGCCAGCGGCCGTGCCCGGTGAATTGATTGCGAAAGGCAGCAGTTCGGAGCGCTGCCTGAGCGCGGCCTCGAATGTTGGTAATTTCGCTTGTGCCCGACCATAGACGGTGCCCGACTGTTCATAGGCGGAGCTCGCCACGACTCGCAATGCATCGGCCACCTCAACACCACCACCGCACGCAAAGGAAAGTGCGGCATCGGCATAGTGTTCCGGAGCCGACAGGAGTTGTTGATAGCGCTCGAGCGTCGGTGCCGTGAATGTCGTACCGGAGAGTTCCCACGCGGCATTCGCACTGGCCTCGAGTACCCGCAGCGCCAAGGGTTGATCCAGGGCCAACAGATGAAGACCTTCGGTCAACAAACGCTCGCCGACCTTGGCGGTTACGATATCTGGTACCGTAAATTGATCTCCATACTCGGCCAATAACTTATCGCGCAGCGCCACGTCTCCGGCCACATTCGCAAAGCGCGCGGCCCGCAGGGTGGCGCTCGATGAACGACCACCAAAGCCAGAGACCGCATTCCAGACTCGCGCCAGCGCAGGCAGTACCGCACGGCGCGTCGGTTGTGTACGTGATGCGGCTGACAGTTCACCGCGCTGTGCAGAACGGACGACCGCGACCGGCAGCGGCTGCCGTGTGGCAGGAATCGAGGCGTGAAGCGGGAAGTTGGTTGGCGACATAGTAATCTCCTTTGTATGGCAGTCAGCATAGCAACAGCTGTGCCAGCCTGAATTGATTTTTGTACCGTGAATAATGAAAGAGTTTTTCCAAAAAAAATTACGACGACCAGGCCGCGTGCAAAATTCCGGATGCAGAAATCCGGATTGCTGAACTCGCGGAACGACTGCTGCTTCCACAATTACTGCGCAAATTGTCCGGTCGCGGGATTGTAGATGAAGGTAAAAACCTGCGTGGGCGCATTGTAGGTGTATTGGGTGTTGTTGGTCTTGTGCCAGCGTTGGTCGCTGACCCCGTTAATGATGGCCGCAGTAAAGCACGGCGTCCCGGCAGTGCACGTTCCGCCGTTGGCCACCGTGTCGAGCGTGCCGGGATACACGCCGGGCGGGCCATTCGTCACAATATCTTGCAGACGAAAATGTTGAATCCCGGTTTGCACCGACGCCGCCACATCGTTGCGCGACGCGGTATGCGCCTGATCGGTGAGATTCAGAAAACCGGGCAACGCGTTGATGGACAGAATGCCCAAGATCACAATCGTGAGGATGATTTCGATCAGCGTAAACCCCGACCGCGCGGATTTTCGTCGCGATCGAACGCGTGCCGCTGGAGGCCGGCGAGTCATGTCATAAATATACCTCGTCCGAAAAGCGCCGACAATGCTGACCTGGCGGGTTGATGACTACCCAGGGATTTTCTGCGCGAAATTCCACGACAAATTGGTTGCGAAAAATTGGCCAGCCCCGCATAGCATAGGCGCATGATTGCCCTGCTCACCGGAACGCTCGCTGCCGTTGTCCCCGAAGGCATTATTCTCGATGTGCATGGCGTTGGGTATCAGGTGGCGGTTTCGCGCCAAACCGCCGATCGGCTGCCGGGATTGCAACAACAGGTGCAACTCCACATTCATACACACGTGCGCGAGGATCAACTCACGCTGTTCGGATTTTTTGCGCGCGAGGAACGCGCACTCTTTTTACGATTGGTGTCGGTGTCGGGCATTGGTCCGAAACTCGCGCTCACGATTTTGTCGGGATTACCCATTGCCGATCTGGTGCAGGCCGTGGCCAACGAAGACAGCGCGCGGCTGTCGACCATTCCCGGCATCGGCAAAAAAACCGCCGAGCGCATCATTGTGGAATTGCGCGATCGCTTGCTGAAAGATCACGCGCACGATTTACCAATCGGCGGCGACGATGCCGCCCACAATCCCACGCGGACGGATGCGTTGTCCGCACTCGTGAATCTGGGATATCCCGCGACGGCGGCACTGCACGCCTTGCGCACCACGCAGGCCACCGACGAAACATTACCACTGGGCCAACTCATTAAACGCGCCCTACGGATACTCGCGCAATGACAAACGCCACGCCCGAAATTTTTCCCGACGACCTCGCCGCGCGCGCGCAGGACGAGGCGCAATTTGAAAACACGCTGCGACCGCAACGATTCGCGGACTATACGGGACAAGACGCGCTCAAAGACAATTTGCAGATCGTTATTGAAGCGGCGCAACTGCGCGGCGACGCCATGGATCACGCGCTCTTCTGTGGTCCGCCGGGATTGGGCAAGACCACGCTCGCGCATATCATCGCGCACGAACTCGGTGTGCCGATTCTGACCACGTCGGGCCCCGTGTTGGAGCGCGCGGGCGATTTGGCGGGGATTCTTACCAATCTCGAGGAACGACAGATTTTATTTATCGACGAAATTCATCGCCTGCCGCGCATCGTGGAAGAAATTTTGTATCCCGCGCTCGAGGATTTTCGACTCGACCTGATGGTTGGTCAAGGACCCGCCGCGAAAACCGTGCGCATCGATTTGCCGCGTTTCACACTCATTGGTGCGACCACGCGCGCCGGTCTGCTCACCGCACCGTTGCGCGATCGCTTCGGGATGGTGGGGCGACTCGAATATTATGCCCCGGCGGAACTCGCCACGATTGTGAGTCGCGCGGCGCGTGTGTTGAATATCGAAATCGCCCCACCCGCGGCGCTGGAATTGGCGGGCCGTTCTCGCGGCACACCACGCATCGCGAATCGGTTGCTGCGCCGGGTGCGCGACTTTGCGCAAGTGCGCGCGGCGGGCGTGATCGATCACGCGGTCGCCGTGGCGGCGTTGAAATTGTTGGCCGTCGATGCGGCGGGCTTCGATGACATGGATCGAAAAATTTTACTCACGATCATCGAAAAATTTAGCGGCGGCCCGGTGGGCCTTGATACGATTGCCACCGCGGTCAGTGAAGAAAGCGGCACGATCGAAGAGGTGTACGAACCGTTTCTGATTCAGGCCGGATTTCTGGCGCGCACCCCGCGCGGTCGTGTGGTCACGGCGTCGGCGTATGCGCATTTTGGAAAGACACCGCCACGTCGTAGCGAACAAGGAATTTTTTTGTGAGGCGCGGCTGGCTGCGACTCCCCCAATGGCTGCGCGCCTGGCGCGCGTGGATTAATCCGGTGCCGCTGGCGGCGGGCGCGATGACACTCGTGTTTGGTTGGATTATTATTTTTGGCGATCAGGGGTTGCTCACGTTGCGCAGTCTGCATCATACGTCCTACGAATTGCGTCACCAAACCCAGCGGCTCACACTGCAACTCGAAGATTTGAAGGAAGAGCAACGACGACTGGAAGATCGCGACTATTTGGAAATCCTGATTCGACAAGAGCTGGGCCTTGTCAAACCGGGAGAAACGATTTACCAATTCACGACCGACGCCGCGCCGCCCGACGACACACAAAACAATGGCGGAAAAAAAATTCCGTGAGTAGAAGCGCGACAGAACATTCACTTTCACAGGAGGCATGACATGGCTGGACTGATTACCGAAATCGATGAACCGCAATTCGCCGCCGAGGTGTTGCAAGCCACCACGCCGGTACTCGTCGATTTTTGGGCGCCCTGGTGCGGACCGTGTCGGCAGATCGCGCCGATGCTCGAGGAACTCGCACAGGAACATGCGGGCCAGGTAAAAATTTGCAAGGTGAACGTCGACAACAATGCCGCGATTGCCGCCCAATATGGCGTGCGCGGCATTCCCGCCCTGCTCTATTTCAAAAACGGCCAAGTCGTGAATCAACAAGTCGGCGCCGTTCCCAAGCAACAAATTGCAGCGATGTTTGCCTAAAACGACAACTCCTCCAAATACCCACTGCCGCATGATCCGATTGGACATTGCACCTGACATATGGCATGATACACCATATGTCAGGTGCAACGCTGTTGCTGCATGAGAAATTCATCAACACAGACAGCTCGATCGTCGAAATGAAAATCTGGCAGGTGCGCCAGTCAACACAGTACCCACTTGGCGTTCGATATGCGCTCTACTGGGTTCGGGATGGCGTGGTGATCGTTGGGTACGACAATCATTTCCCCAAAGGTCCACATCGACATTACGGTGCGCAGGAATTCGAATACGATTTTGTCGATGTGGAGTCACTGGTTCGCGACTTTCAACGTGACCTGCGAAGGAGAATCCCATGAAAGCAAAAACCATCCGCATCAAAACTATCAATGACGGATTAAAGGATTTCGTCCAAGCTTTCAAAGCCGCCCAATCTGGCAAGTCCGCCAAACAAAAATCAGGAATCTTTTTTTCCAGCGTAGAGGCTGTGCGAAAAATTTTGACGACTGAACGTATCAAGCTGTTGCAATATATCAAGGTGCAACGCCCAGATTCAATTTATGCGTTGGCGAAAGGCATGGGCAAAAACATAAAAAATATTTCTCAAGATTTGGGGTTTCTGGCGGCTGTCGGTTTGGTGGAATTGATGGACACCAACGGCCCAAGAAATCAAAGACGCCCCGTATTGCTCTCCGATCACATCACACTTGAATTGGTCATTTGAATTTTAAAACAAAAATTTCCGCCGATGCACGGACAATAATAAACCGATGGCGGCGAAACTGACGAGCATGCTGGAGCCGCCGTAGCTGAGGAACGGCAACGTCACGCCGGTCAGCGGCAGCAGACCCAACACGCCGCCCAAGTTCACCGCAATCTGCCAAAAAAACCAGAACACAATGCCAACGCCGAGCAACGTGCCGAATCGATCGCGCGCCTCGCTCACGATTTCGAGCGCGCTCATGAGCAGGCCGAACAGACAGAGTAACGTGAAACTCGCGCCCGCAAATCCCCATTCTTCCGCGAGGACAGGAAACACAAAGTCGGTGTGTTTTTCTGGCAAGTAGCGCAGCTGATTCATTTGTCCGCGCAAATATCCTTGCCCAAACCAACCACCCGATCCCACCGCAATACGCGCTTGCAGCACGTGATAGCCGCGTCCACGCGCGTCGGATTCGGGATGCAGAAACATCGTGATGCGCGATTGCTGCGCGGGGCCGAGGAGCAGATGATACGCGCTGGTGGCGCCGAGCACACCGAGCAAAATCAGCACGAGCAACGTGCGGCGTCGCATTTTGGCAAAGAGCAACAACGAGCCAAACAACAAACCGAGAAAGAGACAATTGCCCATGTCGCCCTGCCAAAGAATCAGCAGCGCGGGCGCCGCGACCACGAGGAATGCGGGCCCCAGCTCAGTCAATCCAAAACCCTCGGATGACACGCGCGCGGAAAAGAATCGCGCGAGCACAAAAACACTGGTCAACTTGGCCAGCTCGGAGGGCTGCATTCCGAAACCGCCGACGCCGAGCCAACTGCGATTCCCGCCGATCGCGCGCCCGAACAGACACACCGCCAGCAACAACACACACGCCACCACATGCCAGCGCACCGCATGCGTTTCTAATTGGCGATAGTTCGCAGAACTCAGGCGCCACGCGATCAGCGCGCCAAAAAAAATCCAGACCAAATGCATGATGAAGATATGCGCATGCACGCCGCCATTCCATAAATGCACGGCGCTATACATATTCACGATGCCCACGAGCAGGAGCGCGATCAGGCAACCCAACAACCAATAATGCACCGCTCCATTTTTCATTTTGCATTTTGCATTTTGCATTGGCTGTCTCGCATTTTTCATTTTGCATTATGTTCCGAAAAAAACGCCGCAATCACCTGCGCCGCCACGGGTGCGGCCGCGACGCCGCCATGACCGCCGTGTTCCACCAATACCGCGACCGCAATTTTCGGCGCGTCGTAGGGGGCAAACGCCACAAACCAGGCGTGATCGTTGAAACTGTGAATCCCTTGCGTACGCAACACGCTGATCACTTGCGCCGTTCCGGTTTTGCCCGCGATTTTCAGTTGCAGCGCTTTCAATCGACCGGCAGTACCGTGCGATCCTTCGACCACGTCCACGAGTCCTTCCTGAATTTTCGCGACATCGTCGGCGGGCACGACCATTTCCGGCGCGCCGATAAATCGTTGGCCCGGAATGTCCGCGCGATCAGGCGCGTCGCCCAAAATTTCGTCGATGAGATACGGGTGTACACGAAATCCGCCGTTCGCAATCGTGGCCATCATGGTGGCCGCTTGCAGCGGCGTGACCAAATCGTAGCCCTGCCCAATCGCGATCGAGAGCGTGTCGCCCTCGCTCCACGCACGTTGCCTCGCGGTGCGTTTCCAATCGATGGTGGGAATCAGTCCCGCACTTTCAGCAGGCAGCCCAACATGCGTCGCCGTGCCAAGCCCAAACCGCGCGGCATAGCGGGCAATGACGTCCGGACCCAAGCGCCGACCCATCTGATAAAAAAAGACATCGCACGATTGTTCCAGCGCCTGTCGCAAATTCATGGCGCCATGTCCACCGTGATTCCAGCACCCAAACGTGCGCGAACCAATCTGCACACTGCCGTGACAGGTAATGGTTTCGTTGGGATCCAGTAGATGTTCGCCAAGCGCCGCGGCCGCGACCACCATTTTATAAATCGAACCGGGCGGAAACACACCTTGCACCGCGCGCGCGAAGAGCGGTTTGCGCGGATCATTCAGCAACTCTGTCCAATAGTCGCGACGATTCGCACCGGTGAGTCGATTCAAATCGTATTCGGGCGCGCTCACCATGGCAAGCACCGCACCACTCGCGGGATCGAGCGCAACGACCGCCCCTTCATGTCCCGTCATGGCATCACGCGCCGCACGTTGCGTGACCGGATCGATGGTGAGACGCAGACTCACGCCCGCGGTAGGTCGCTGCCAGGACAGCGGCATCCAGGGCGGTCGCGCGGTCTCGTGTCCCCGCGCATCGACGATGCGTTCCATCTGTCCATCGTGACCGCGCAACCAGGCATCCCACGCCGCTTCCACACCACCCGCGCCAATTAAATCACCGGCGGCGTAGCGATCGGGTTGTTGCGCGTTGCGCGCGGTGAGTGCGTGCGGCGGGATACTTTGCAAATAGCCCAACAGGTGCGGCGCAAATTGGCCGTCGGTGTACGCACGACGAAATCGCGTGCGGATTTCGACACCGCGCAGATCGTAGCGCGACGACGCATCGGTCCAGGGCGATTGCCACGCCAGCACGTGCGCAATGTCGTCGGCGGTCGCCGCGGTTTTGAGCGAGAGCGGCGCAAACGCAGCGGTCGTACGGTGTTGCGACAATCGGTGCGACACGAACGCCGGATCGAGTTGCAATAATTCCGTGAGTGATTGCGCGACGCGCGGCGCATCGGCGACATATTGTGGAATCGCGACGACATCGTATTGTGGTTGATTGCGGACCAGCGGCGCGCCGTTGCGATCGAGCAACCACCCGCGTTCCGCAGAGAGCCGCTCCGCGCGAATGCCATGTCCGGCCGCGAATTCGCGATATTGGGCACCATCGACACATTGCAAAATAATCAGTCGCGCGAACAGCAGCGCGAAAAAAACCCCCATCGCCAGCGCGGCCCACGGCACGCGCGTTTGCAAGTCATCGCGAAAATGTTTGGCGAGTCCCATGAAAATTTCTCGATGCACTGAGCAGCACACACAGCGTCGTGTTCGCTAACCAGGTGATCCACGATAACTTCCACCAGAGCCACAGGGAACCCAACGCTGCGCCGCTCAGGATCCATGCCGTTGCGAACATGGCGAGTCCCATCAGGATACTCACCGCCACCAATCGTACGAGCAACGCATGCATCGCCGAATGCTGATTCAGGAATCGCAATCCCGCGCCCAACAACAACCACGGTCCGAGGCACGCGCCGAATGGCAACAGCTGCGTGGATTCACTCCACCAGGCGAGCAGCACGATCATAAAAAAAACGCGCCACGCATTCGACCACGCCAGCGCAATGCTGCCGACAACAATCAGAAATGGATCAATCGGCACACGCAGCGCGTGCGCGCCCCACCAGAGACTCCACGCCCACACGCTCGCACAAAAAATAGCGCTCATGGCGCAACCGCTTCCACCAACACCACGTCTTGCACCGCGTGCCAATTGATGAACGGCGCGACATCGACGGTTGCGATATGTTGATCGGCACCACGCAACACGCGCCGGACGTCACCGACCGGAATCGCTGCTGGATAGCGGCCGTCCAGGCCAGAGGTGAGCAACACATCGCCCTCGATGACATCGGCACCGTCTGGTAAATACGCCAATCGACTCACGCCCAACACGCGCGCAAATCCGGCGGCGTCTCCACGACCTTCCACTATGCCGCGCGTTTGCGAGCGTTGCACCAACACATCGACGGCATGCGCGGGATCGGTGAGCAGCAACACGCTCGCAGAATGCGCCGCCACGCGTTCCACCCGACCGACCAGCGCACCATTCGCCACCGCGATCATGCCGGCATGCACGCCGTCGTCGCGGCCGCGATCGATGAGCAACATTTTGTACGTGGATTGGAGTGAATGCAAAACGACATGCGCACCGAGGAGCGGTGGTGTGGTCGACGAAAATAATTGTTGGCTGCGCACCAACGCACGACTCGCGTCGCGTTCGTGCTCGGCAATGGCCAACGCGGCCCGCGCGCTGGCGAGTTCGTCGTGCAATCGCGCCAGCTCGCGCGACTCGGCCGTGCTCCACCAATCATGCACAATACGCTGCGCGGCATTCGCCGATGCGGCAAGTTGCACGGCGACCGCCAACACCGGCCGTTGATACCACGGCGCGTTCGGCTCGGCGCGCGCGAGGAGTGCGGCCCCCGAACAGGCAACGCCCAACACCAGCGACCACCACCGCGCCCGCTGCCATGGTCGTATGCGGTATGTTGAGCGGAGAGTGAGCATGAGCGGGGACCGGTCGTCGGTCGTCGGTCGTCAGTCGTCGGTCACTGCCGCAGTGAACTGACGACCGAAGACCGACGACTGACGACGGCAGTTAAGAAATCATAATGCCGCGATAGCGATCGAGCTGATCGAGTGCCTGGCCCGATCCAAGCACCACGCTGGTCAGCGGGTCGTCGGCGATGCGCACGGGCAATCCGGTTTCTTCCGTGATGAGTTTGTCGAGATCGCGCAACAGTGCGCCGCCACCCGACAACATAATACCGCGATCGACAATATCGGCGGCCAATTCGGGGGGCGTGCGTTCCAGCGTAAATTTCACGGCTTCCACAATCGCACTCACGGGCTCCAAAATCGCCTCGCGAATTTCTTCGGAGGTAATTTCAAAGGTGCGTGGAATCCCGGCGACCAAATCGCGGCCCTTCACGAGCATGGTCATGGTTTCGCCGCTCGGATACGCATTGCCAATCTGGATTTTGATGGCCTCGGAGGTGCGCTCGCCGATCAACATATTATATTTGCGTTTCAGATAATGGACGATCGCCTCGTCCATTTTGTCGCCCGCAACGCGGATCGATTTACTGAACACAATGCCGCCCAGCGAAATCACCGCGACTTCCGTGGTGCCGCCACCGATGTCGACAATCATGTTGCCGCACGGTTCCATGATTGGCATACCGGAACCGATCGCCGCGGCCATTGGTTCTTCGATGAGAAACACTTCGCGCGCGCCCGCCGATTCGGCGGATTCACGCACGGCGCGACGTTCGACCGGTGTGACGCCATACGGCACACACACAATCACGCGCGGACGAATCAGATTTTTTCGGTTGTGCGCCTTCTGAATGAAATAGCGAAACATCGCTTCGGTGACCTCGAAATCGGCAATGACGCCATCTTTGAGCGGACGAATCGCCTCGATCGACATGGGCGTGCGCCCCAACATCTCCTTCGCCTCGCGCCCCACCGCCACCACACGCTTCACCGATTTGCCATCGGTCTGCACCGCAACGACGGACGGCTCCGAGGCCGTGATGCCTTTGCCTTTCACATACACCAACGTATTTGCCGTCCCCAAATCCACCGCAAGATCGGTAGAAAAAAATCCAATGATCGGATCGAATAACATACGCACGCTCCATGTTCTTACGATGATACAACGGAATGGTGCTGCTAACCGAGGCTGGGGGTTAGGGCAACATTATAGTGAGTGACGGATTGTAAAAACGGGGGACGAGGGACGAAACAGCATTCACTGCGGTTGCGTCCTTCGTCCCAGTCTGCCGAAGGCAGACGGTCGTCCCTCGTCCCTCGTTTTTAAGTCACCACCCTTGCTCCCCAATCAACTTGACGAACCGACACCCGGCGAGGCGGGTTTCGTCGTAGGTGGTGGCGTCGCGGCGGGTGATTTGCAAGAGTGATTGGGTGTCTTCGTCGCCGACGGGAATGAGCAATCGCCCGCCCACGGCCAACTGTTCGCGTAAACTGGGCGGCACGGTGGGACCGCCCGCGGTCACGATGATCGCGTCGAAGGGCGCGGCCTCGGGCCAGCCAATGGTTCCATCGCCGATGCGCAGCGAAAATTTCATGTAGCCGAGTTCGTAGAGATTGCGCCGCGCGCGATTGGAGAGACGCGTGATGCGCTCGATGGAATGCACATGCGCCGCCAACTCGCACAGCACGGCGGTTTGGTAGCCGCAGCCGGTGCCGATCTCTAGCACTTTTTCCGTGCCGGTGAGTCGCAACGCCTGGGTCATGGCGGCAACGATGCGCGGTTGGGAAATGGTCTGGCCGTCGCCGATGGACAACGGTCGGTCGCTGTAGGCCTGATTCCACAACCCTTCCTCGACAAATTGATGGCGTGGAATTTTTGCCATGGCCGCCAACACGCGCTCATCGGTGATTTCCGGGCGAAGCTGCTCTTCCACCATGCGCCGCCGCGCCGGATGATACGCCTGCTGCGCCGCGGACAGACCGGGCATTTGATAGTGGTGATTGGATTTGCGCATTGGAAAAATCGAGGGACGAAGGACGATCGTTCGCTACGCTCACTGAGACGAGGGACGAAACTGCGACTGCTCTTTCGTCCTTCGTCCTAGCGACCGTTAGGGAGCGGTCGTCCCTCGTCCCTCGCTTCGTTCGTTCATCTGTCGGAGCGGTGGGATTTGAACCCACGACCCCTACCACCCCAAGGTAGTGCGCTACCAGGCTGCGCTACGCTCCGTACTGACCGGCGATCCATAATACCCCATCTGCTGCGTTGCCCTCAAAAAAATTGTCCTCACGTACCATTGAGGTACGCTGCGGAATTTTTTTTCGGGCGCCTCGCATCTGGGGCATTCTGAATCGCCTACTGGTTACCTCTTCGTCGTTTCACTCCCACTCTCCGGCTCCCAACAATTGCCGCTCTCGTCCCTTCGGGACATCGTTCACTTACATCGATTGAATGTCCTTTAACACTTCTTGCAAATCGGATTTGAGTTTGAGCAAAATTTTATTTGTTGTTGGACTCGCAGCGGCTGATCTTGTTGGAGTCGCTGATGTTGCAACCGGCGTCGCCGCAGCTTTTGTGGCCTGCGGATTGCCGGAACCACCGCTGTTCGCCGCGATGGCTGCGGCACTGGCGCGTACGGCCTCGCGCGATGGGGTCACCGCTGGTGCAACGGGCGCAGCATCTTCCGGATCGGCAAATTCTTCGGCGTGATGTACCGCCGCGTGCACGCTGGCGGCCGCGGCCTCCATTTCGTGGCGATGTTCGCGCATCGTTTCGCGCAATTTTTGTTTGGCGCCGTCGATGGTGTAGCGTTCTTCGTAGAGCAGTTCCTTCACCTGCAACAACATCTCGACGTCGCGGCGTTTGTACAACCGTTGGCCGGATTTGGATTTGGTCGGGCGGACATCGGAAAATTCGGTTTCCCAGTAGCGCAAGACGTACGGCTTCACGCCGACGATGTCGCTGACCTCGCCGATGCGAAAATAGAGTTTGTTCGGAATCGGTCGCTTCCGGGCATCGCGCATAGTCCCTCCCGACAATCCGCCAATCATGAATTTCCTTGCGCACCGTTGAGTGCAACCTTCAAGACCTGACTCGGTCGAAACGTGAGCACACGGCGCGCGCAGATTTCGATTTCCTCGCCGGTCTGCGGATTCCGGCCGATCCGTGGGCGTTTCTGACGCACCACAAAATTGCCAAACCCACTAATCTTGATTTTTTCGCCGCGCTCGAGTGTTTCTTTAATGGTGTCGAACACGAGTTCAACGATTTCGGCAGATTCTTTTTTAGAAAATCCAACCTTATCGTAGATCTGTTCAATGATTTCTGCCTTGGTCATAATCCAATCCTCCAGGGTTACTTGAGTGTTCTATGCAAAACGCCCGCATCTTTCAACCATATACGTCGCGGGGCCACGGATTTTTCTGCTTACCGGATCGTGAGCCCCTCGATTTGTTGCAGTCGCGCCAGCACCCGGGCGTGGACGGCGTTGACCTCGTCGTCGGTCAGCGTGCGTTCCTGTTCCTGGTATTGCATCGCAAAGGCCAGGCTTTTTTTGCCGGGCGGCAGACGCGGACCAGCGAAGACATCAAAAATCGTCACGGCCACTAATGCCGGTTCTTTCAGGTTGCGCACCGCAAGCGCCACGGACTCGGCGGTTGTTGCGCAATCAACCAACACGGCGACATCGCGCCGCACGCCGGGAAAGCGGCACAAACCGTGATATTGCCGCGGAGCGCAGGGCGACAACGCGACGAGGCGATCCCAATGGAGCTCGGCATACACCGGTGCGTCGGTAAGCTCGGCCGCGGCCGCGAGCGACGGATGCAACAGACCGACCCACCCCACCACCTCGCCTTGGGCAATGATCGCCGCGGCGCGACCCGGATGCAAATAGGTCGGAACGTCCCGAGTGACGGATTCGATGCGCACCCCGCACCAATCACACAGCGCCTCGACCGCGCCTTTCAGATCGAAAAAATCCGCACCGTCAGCATTGGCGGCCCAATGCAGCCGATGACGTCGACCGTGCACAATCAACGCGAGCACCTGATGTTCACTCACCGAACCATCGGCCGCGCGCGCAAAGACACGCCGTTTTTCAAAGAGGCGCACCGCATCGCGACCGTGCCGCACGTTGTGTGTTGTTGCCGCCACGAGGCCAGCGACCAAACTCGACTTCAACACCGTTGGTTCGCCGCCGAGTGGATTGGTGAGTGCCACGAATGATTCAACTGGCGCGGCAGAATATTGCGCACTCACGGCCGCACTCTCGAAGGCGTACGACACCGATTCCGAAAATCCTGTTGCCAGCAATCGCTCGCGACATTGCGCCCAGAGCGCGTGCCCGGCCGGTCGATGCAACGCCGTCGGTTGAATATCCATTGGTTGCGGAGGAATATTTTCGAATCCGTAGACGCGGGCGATTTCTTCGAGCAGATCGATGGGCCGCGTGAGATCGGGGCGAGTTGTTGGAACAGAAACATTCCACGCGGAATCGTTGCCCGCATCGACCAGGCAACCGAGTCGCGTGAGAATATCGCACGCCCGCGGCAGCGGAATTGCGGTTCCCAAGATGCGTGCGATGAGCGCGACCGGAAAAGAAATCGTGCAAGGCAGGATGGGTGCAGGGTAAATGTCGATATGATTTTGCACCGTGGCACCGGCAGACCATTCGCACACCAGTTGCGCGACCCGCGCCAACGCCGCCCCCACGCCGTTCGGATCGACACCGCGTTCGAAACGCCGCGACGATTCGGTCATAAGTCCTAATCGTTTGCTCGTGCGTCGCACGGTGGCCGGTGAAAAATACGCGCACTCCAGAATAATGTTTGTGGTGTCGCTGCGAATTTCGGAATTGGCCCCACCCATAATTCCAGCCAGTGCAATCGGCGCAGCGGCGTCGCAAATGAGTAAATCATGTGGTTGCAGCGCGCGCTCGACCCCATCGAGTGTTTTCATGGAACCCGTGCTAGCCGCCTCGCAGACACGAATAACCGCATCTTTCACAAATCGCGCGTCAAAGGCATGCAGCGGATTGCCGGTTTCCCACATCACGTAATTTGTTGCGTCGACGATATTATTAATCGGGCGAATACCGACCGCCGTCAGACGTGCTTGTATGTTTGCGGGCGATGGTGCCACGGTGACACCTTGCACCACACACGCCGCATAGCGCGGACACGCAGATGCCGCGTCGAGTTGCACACGCAATGCAAGCCCCCTCCCCCCTTGGGGAGAGGGTTGGGTGAGGGGGACGCTCAATTGCGCACGCAACCCCACCCCCAGACACGCACAGAGTTCACGCGCCATCCCGCGCATCGACAACGCATCCGGGCGATTGGGCGTGACGTTCAGCGTAAGCACGGTGTCGTCGCCCACCACATCGCAGGCCTCGACTTCAAGACCCGACATGGTGAGCGTGTCGGCAATCAGCGCGTTCGAGCGTTCGCCCAGATCCACGAACTCACGCAACCATTGGAGAGAAACTTTCATAATGACAATTGTTCCAAAAATCGCACATCGCTTTCAAACAACAACCGAATATCGTCGATGCCGTGTTGCAACATGGCGAAACGTTCGACGCCGAGACCAAACGCAAAACCGCTGACCTGATCGGGATCGTAACCGACGGCCTCAAACACGGCGGGATCGACCATGCCGCAACCGAGCACTTCGAGCCAACCCGTGACGGCCTCGGAGCCGCGCGCCATGCGCATTGCAGAGTCGCTGCGCACATAACCAATGTCGATTTCTGCCGACGGTTCGGTGAACGGAAAAAAACTGGGACGAAAGCGCGTGCGCACACCCACACCAAAAATTTGTTCGAGAAAATGCGTGAGCGTCCATTGCAATTGCGCGAACGTGACGCGGCGATCGACGACCAATCCTTCCACCTGATGAAACATGGGCGAGTGCGTCACGTCGGCGTCGCGGCGAAACACCGCGCCGGGCGCAATCATGCGAATCGGTGGCGGTTGATTTTTCATGACGCGAATCTGCACGGGCGAGGTGTGCGTGCGCAACAACAGCGGCGACGCGCCCGCGCTGCCCTGCACATAAAAGGTATCTTGCATGTCGCGCGCGGGATGATCGGCGGGAATATTCAGCGCCTCGAAATTGTAATAATCGGATTCGACTTCGGGACCATCAAAGATGGAAAATCCAAGGTCCGCAAAAATTCCCTCGATGCGTTGTTGCATTTGCATGACCGGATGCGCGCAACCGCGCGGGGTGAGCAGTCGTCCGGGCAGTGTCACGTCGATCTGTTCGGTCAGCGCGATGTCGATTTGTTGCGAGGCGAGTTCCGCGCCGAGACGATCACATTCGGATTCGATGAATTGTTTGCACTGGTTCGCGCGATTTCCCAACTGCGGTTTGTCTTCGCGCGCGACGTGGCCAAGTTGGCTTAAAATGCCGGTAATCAGCCCTTTACGGCCCAAGTAGCGCACGCGCAGCGCCTGCAACGCATCGGACGAGCGCAGACCGGCCAGCTCGGCGCGCGCCTGGGTTTCCAGTTGATCGAGCTGTGCGAGAAGCGTTGCGAGCATGACACCACAATCCGCGATCGCCAATTACGCCGCACTACGGGCCACGTTCACGAGCGCCGCAAAATCTTTGGGCGCCTGCACCGCGATATCCGCCAACACCTTGCGATCGAGCAGAATGCCCGCAGTTTTCAGTCCGTGCATGAAACGGCTGTACGAGAGCTCCAACGCCCGCGTGGCCGCGCCGATCCGCACTTGCCAGAGCGACCGCATGTCGCGCTTCAAGACCTTGCGATCGCGATACGCATACACCAACGCATGATCGACCGCCTCGCGCGCCGAACGAATCAGCTTGCTGCGACCGCCGGTGTACCCCTTGGCCTGTTTCAATACCTTGTTCCGACGCCGTCGCGCCTTCACACCACGTTTTGCTCGTGCCATACTGTCTCCTTTATTTGCCGAAGGACGAGGGACGATCGTTCGCTATCGCTCACTGGGACGAGGGACGAAACACCGTTCACTTGCCCCTTCACTGCAGTTTCGTCCTTCGTCCCAGCGACCGTTAGGGAGCGGTCGTCCCTCGTCCCTCGTCGCTATCGCTCACCCGTACGGCATCATCTGCCGCACACTCTTCATATCGGCCTGGTCAACCATTGCGGGCATCCGCAGGCTCCGTTTATTTTTATTCGGTTTGCTGGTCAGAATATGACGGCGATTGGTCTTCGCGCGTTTCACTTTTCCGCTCCCCGTTTTTTTCAGACGCTTCTTCGCGCCACTAATCGTTTTCATCTTTGGCATGTCGTGCTCCTTTTTGTTCCGAGGACCGAGGTGTTCCGAGGGACGAGGGACGATCGTTCGCTACGCTCACTGGGACGAGGGACGCAACACCAATCACTGCAGTTGCGTCCTTCGTCCTAGTCTGCCAAAGGCAGACGGTCGTCCCTCGTCCCTCGCATTTCCAAACACCCAACACTACGCTGTTTTCCCCTTCGCCGGTTGCAGGATCGCGCACAAAAATCGCCCTTCGAAGCGCGGCATTTGTTCTGGCGCACCCAATGTGCCGACTTCTTTGACCACACGAGTGAACATGGCGTGACCGAGTTCCTTGTGGGCAAGTTCGCGCCCGCGAAACTGCACCGTGACCTTCACCTTGTGACCTTCGGTCAAAAATTCCCGAATGTGGTTTACCTTCGTCATGAGATCGTGCTCACCCGTCGCGGGGCGCAGCTTGATCTCTTTGGTTTGCACATTCACCTGATGCTTGCGCGCCTGATGCCGCTTCTTGGCCTGTTCGTATTTGTATTTGCCGAAATCCATGATCTTGCACACCGGCGGTTTCGCCGTGGGCGAGATCTCGACCAAATCGAGTCCGACATCTTGCGCCTTTTTTTGCGCGTCGCGGGTCTGGAAAATTCCCAGCTGGGCGCCATCGTGACCGATGAGTCGTACTTCCGGCACCCTAATTCGAAAATTCGCCCGCAATTCTTGTTCGCGTGAAATATCTGCCTCCTGTTTTTAGAGACTAGAGATTAGAGAATAGAGACTAGGAAGAGAACACTAGTGAAATATTCTTTGGCCGTTTCCTCCTATTCTCTATTCTCTAGTCTCTATTCTCTATTTCTTTAACCAACTTCGCCTGGCAATCGGCCACACTCATGGCCCCCAGGTCGCCGTCTGTGCGGGAACGCAGCGCGACGTTGCCTTCGGCGGCTTCCCGTTTGCCCAAGACAATCATGTACGGAATTTTTTGCGTCTGGGCGGTGCGAATTTTTGCGCCCAATTTTTCGTGGCTCGCATCGCAATCGACCCGCATACCCGCGGCGCGGAATTTTTTTACAATGTCGTTCGCAAATGCGTGTTGCTCTTCGGTGATTGGAATGACTACGGCCTGCACGGGTGCGAGCCACAACGGAAACGCGCCACCGTAATGCTCGATGAGCACACCGAAAAAACGTTCGAGCGAACCGAGCAGCGCGCGATGCACCATGATCGGCCGATGTTTCGCGCCATCGTTGCCAATATAATGAATGTTGTAGCGTTCCGGCAGATTGAAATCGACCTGAATGGTGGAGCATTGCCAGGCGCGATCGAGCACGTCGCGAATCTTCACGTCGATTTTGGGACCGTAGAAAACGCCCTCGCCCGGATCGATTTCGTACGCGACGCCGCGCGCTTTGAGTGCGGTTTCGAGCGCGGTCGTGGCAAGCACCCATTGTTCGTCCGTGCCGACATGCTTTTCCGGTTTGGTCGACAGAAAAATTTGATAGTCGTGAAAACCGAACGTGGCGAGCATATTGAGCACAAAATCCAACACCGTGGTGATTTCGTCGTTCAGTTGTTCGGGCGTGCAAAAAATGTGGGCGTCGTCTTGCGTGAAACCGCGCACGCGCATGAGACCGTGCAACACACCGGAGCGTTCGTAGCGATACACGGTACCCAATTCCGCCATGCGCACCGGCAGATCGCGATAACTGCACGCGCCCTTGCGGAAGATTTGAATGTGAAACGGGCAATTCATCGGTTTGAGTTCGTACGGCACGTCGTCGACGTCCATGGGCGTGAACATGCTGTCGCGATAGAAATCCCAATGACCGCTCTGCTTCCACAAATCGAGGCGCGCAATGTGCGGCGTGAACACAATTTCGTAACCGCCTTGTTCGTGACACGCGCGCCAGTAGTCTTCGATCACGCGGCGCACGCGCGAACCTTTGGGATGCCACAAAATCAGACCCGGTCCCAATTCATCCATGGTGCTGAAGAGATTGAGTTCGTGACCGAGTTTGCGATGATCGCGGCGTTCCGCTTCGGCCAGGCGTTCGAGATATTGCGCGAGGTCGGCGTCGGTCGCAAATGCGGTGCCGTAAATGCGTTGCAGCATCGGATTTTTTTCGTCGCCGCGCCAATACGCACCCGAAACCTTCAGGAGCTTAATGGCCTTGATTCCGCCCGTACTGGGCAAATGCGGGCCTTTGCACAAATCGACAAAATTCCCGTGGCGATACAAACCGACGCGTTCGTCGGGAATGCCGTCGATGATTTCCAGTTTGTAATTTTCGCCACGTTCACGAAAAATTTTCCGGGCCTCGTCTTTGCTGACTTCATCGCGTACGAACGGCGCATTCTGTGCGATGATCTCGCGCATGCGATTTTCGATGGTGACCAAGTCGTCGGGCGTAAACCCGGTGGGATAGTCGAAGTCGTAGTAAAACCCGGCGTCGATGACGGGGCCGATGGTGATCTTCGCAGTGGGAAAGAGTTGCTGTACGGCATCGGCCAAGACGTGAGCCGATGAGTGACGCATGACTTCCACGGGATCGTTTTCGTGTCCTGCTCTGCACACCATAATTGTTGTCCTTACGTCCTTACGTCCCTACGTCCTTACGTCCCTACGTCCCCACGTCCTTACGTCCTTACGTCCCTACGTCCCTACGTCCTTACGTCCCTGCGTTCACTCCGGCATAGGGACGCACGGACGTAAGAACGCAAGAACAAAACATGTGGACGCAGGAGGATTCGAACCTCCGACCCCTTCCATGTCAAGGAAGTACTCTAACCAACTGAGCTATGCGTCCCAACACGTGACTCACGCGGCGAGTAAAAGGCTGCGGATTCCTAGTGGGTCGGGCGAGGTCTAGTCAAGGGAATTGAGGCATTTTGATTGCTTTGCCCAACGATTGTATGTTCAAATTTGCGCATGGCCATCGTTCAGCTTTCAGCCGAGGAAAACGCCATCACCAACGAGTTCAAGCAACGACTTGTCGCACGCTTTGGTGACCGTTTGGCAGGCGTCAGACTCTATGGCTCGACGGCGCGCGGCGAGCGATGGCAAGAATCCGACATCGATATCTTGGTATTGATCGACCAATTATCCTGGGAAGAAAAACGCTGGGTGTGGGACAGCGCAACGCTCCTGAATATTCACCACGACACCCAACTCTCACCACTCGTCATGACGCCCGCAGACATGCAGGCGTTGCGCGATCGAGAGCTCCGGATTGCACAGGACATCGATCGTGAGGGCATTCCGTTATGAATCAAGAAAACAAGGCCATCAATATTGCCGAAGAATGGCAGCGCGCTGAAACGGTCCTACGCGAGGCCAAACTCTTGGCCAGCCAAGCCTTATTGGAAGGAGCCATGTCGCGCGCCTACTACGCCGCCTTCCACGCCACCCAAGCCGTTTTGTTGACCCAAGCGTTGCAAGCCAAATCCCATCGTGGGGCTATTTATCTCTTCACGCATCATTTCATCAAGACCGGTCAGATCGAACCGGAGTTTTCTCAAATGTTGGCGCGGGCCGCGAAATATCGGGAAGAAGCCGATTATCGCCACACCATGGTCTTCACCCAATCCCACACGGACCACACGATTCAGGAAGTGGACACCTTCCTTGCGCGCCTGAAAAATTTCTTGCAGCGCGCAGGGTATTGAGACTTGCACGAACCGTCGTATCGACGCAGCACCTGAGTCGTCATCGGATTTTTCGTAATCGGCATTTTCGTCATCGTAGTCGTCATCGAGATCGTAATTCCGAATTCATTTATTTTTTCGATGGTTCGGTTTTTTTATCAGCCTCTGGGGCTGGGGCCAGTCTCGGCATCGACATTTGTAGCTGGAGAAAAAAACGAGTAGAAAAGCCAGCAGCATTTTGACGTAAAATCGCCGCTTCACCACGCAAATATTCCGCCTCCGTCCGCGCGGCTTGCTCCGCCACGGGTTCGTACGCATCTGGCGCCAACGCACGCGCCTGTGCCGCCTCAATACGACCTTCGATGTCCTTTTCACCACGCAAAGATCCCGCCTCCGTCCGCGCGTCTTCGGCGCTACGCTGGATTTTGTCTCGGCACAGAGCGCTCCGGCTGGATACAAAATCAACCCGCGACCGAAATAATCCAAAATATTTGCGATCATCCCTCGTATCACCGATGGATCGACGTAAAATTGCCGCTTCACCACCCAAATATTCCGCCTCCGCCTTTGCGGCTGTCGCTTCACTTGGCGCAACATCTGGCTCCAACGCACGGGCCTGTGCAGACTCAATGCGACCTTCTATGTCCTTGAGTTGTGCGGCGGCCTGACACTCTGTCAGAGTCGGCGCTGATGGTCCCAGTGGAGTTTGCTGAAATCGTATATGCCACATATACCCTCCTCGGTTTGATAGCCACTTGTATATGTTATCGGCAAACACCTTGCAAAAGTTGCGTCGAATGGAAAAATAATCGAGACACTCAATCACGATCTCGATGACGAATTAGGATGAGGATTACGACCAACGACTCGCAACTCACGACCCTTCGACCCAATTCCCTACGCCTCCAACCGGAATAATTTGCGGAGCCAGTGGCCGATCGGAGCGGATTCAGTGTTGGCGGGCTCGGCCCGGCTGGCGGATTTGGCGGTGACGATGGGATCGTGCAGGATTTTGGCAACGATCGCCTCGGTGCAGCGCACCAACGCCTCGCGCAACCGCGGATCGTCGTTGTGCAAACGAGCGAGGGTGCGTTCCACCTCGCCGCGACGAATCGACTCGCATTTTTGATGCAGTGCCGCGATGAGCGTGTGCAGATCGCCGTCGCCCAATTCCTGCCACAATCGTTGCGCGGCCTCGCCCAACAATGCTTCCGCCTCTCCCATCGCCGCGGTGCGCGCGGCGCGATTGGTCTGGATCACGGCCTGCAAATCATCGAGGTCGTACAGATAGACATTGGGCAGACTCGCAATCGCGGATTCCATAGTGCGCGGCAGGGCAATGTCGATGCAAAACAGCGGTCGCCCCGCACGCGCGACACACGCGGGTTGCAGCGCCTCGACGCGCACCAGCGGTGCCTCGCACGCCGCACTCCCTATAATGATATCGGCTTGCGCCATCGCAGTGGACAGTTGCGACCAGGGCAACATTTCCGCACCGAATGACTGCGCCACGGCCGACGCCCGTTCGCCCGTGCGATTCACAATCAGCACGCGTCCGATTTTGCGACTGCGCAAATGTTGCACGACCAGCTGGCCCATTTCGCCGGCGCCAATCACGAGCGCGGTACAGGCGGATAGTTGTCCGACAATTTGTTCCGCCAACAGGACCGCCACCGCACCCACGGACAACGGGCGTTCGCCGACACTCGTCTCTTCGCGAATCTGTTTGGCGACTTTGAACGCGCGCTGAAATACGCGATGCAACACCGCACCGACCGCGCCCGCACTCACCGCCTGTTCATACGCCGTTTTGATTTGTCCGAAAATTTGTGGCTCGCCGGGCACGAGCGAATCCAGTCCCGCCGTCACACGACACAAATGTAAAAACACGCCGTAGTCGCGATGTTGATAGCCGACATCGCGCAACGTGTCCCCCGCACCCGGCAGTCGTGCATTGATAACATCGATCCAATTTGTGTTATCATCTGGCGCGGTGACCAGATACCATTCGGTCCGATTGCAGGTGGAGAGCACCACGACTTCCAACGCACCAGCCGCGCGCAAATCGTTAGTCCACGCCGCATAGCCGTCGGTGGCAATCGCCAACGTCTCGCGGGTCGCGATGTTGGCGCCGTCATGATTGATGCCGATACAGTGGATCATTTTTGCTCCGAGGTCCGAGGGACGATCGTCTGCCTCTGGCAGACTGGGACGAGGGACGCAACTGCAGTGAATGGTGTTTCGTCCCTCGTCCCAGTGAGCGTAGCGAACGATCGTCCCTCGTCCTTCGCGGTTCGACCCGTCGCCCACTCACACTCCATGCACTTCCAACATCGACAACACGATCGCCACAAAACCGGCGAGTGAAAGTACAATCCATTTGCGACCGCGCCAGCCGCTGAAGCGGCGTGCGTTGAGCACGAACGCGTAGACCGCCCACGCCGCCAGCGAAAACGCGCGGTGCCACGGCTTTTGCGCGACGACACCCAGATGCGGCAAGAGCAATCCCGTGAGCAGCGCCACGGTCAGCACCAGAAACCCGAACGACAACACGCGCAAGATCGTGCGCTCCAAATTGGGCAGCGCTGGCACACGCAACCACCACGGCGTCGGGCGGCGCGATTTGAGTTGGCGCTCCCCCAACAACCAAATGAGACTCGACGCAAAACCGATCAGAAAAATCGCCAACGCCAACGTCGCGGTCACCAGATGCAGTGGCAGCAACCAATTCCCGCGCATCGGCAAACCGAGTGGTGCGGTGTCGATGAGGGATTGCACGGCCAAAATCGCGATGAGCGGAAAATAGACGACGGCCAAATGATGCCACCGCGGCGCACGCGCGAGCCACGCGTAGAGCACGGCGCACGCCCACGTAAAAAAATTCACGGTGATGCCGTGATTGGAAAAATAGGGCGCGCCCGGCCAAAAAATTGCGGCGGGCAAATAGATCGTGTGCGCCATCAATCCGCCCCAGAAAAAAATAAATGCGGTGCGCAATTGCGGTTCATGTCCCCGCCGTTGCGCGAGCAGCGACAACAAGGCAGCCAGCGCATACGCCACGAGCGGCGGCAAAAAACAGAGTGCAGTCATGGCGCGTGGGTAGGTGACGACGGAGCACTTGTCAATCAATCCACAATTAACGCGGCGCGTGATTGACGACGTTATTAAGTTTGTCTAGACGGCGTCGCACTATGGGAAAAATTTCTCCGTGTTCTGCCAAATCGATTGAAGAAATGCGGGCCGTCGCGACGGCGCTGTTGAAGGATGCGGCCGAGGGCGGCGAGGACGAATTCGATTATCGCTGCGCACTGCCCGACCGTTTCGTGGTGGCTGGTGGCACATTCAAAGCGCGCGCGAAAGAGGTCGTCGTGCATGCGAAGGCGATTCTCGAAAAAAAAGGGGCGACCCGACAGGTCCGCTTACAGAATGCGAGCATCACGTTTTCACCCCACGTCGGCGTGCGCAAAGTACAATTCCTGAAGCACGAGGGCGTCATTCAATTTACGCCCTACGACGCCGCACCGCAGGCCGACAAAGGCAGCGCCTACGAGCTGATTGAACTCACACGACTCGATTTAACCGCCGGAACCGGCACTAGGCCCAGCACATGGCTCAAATGGAATTTGGTGCGCCACGGTGAAACGCAGCCGCACATGTTCATGTTTCCGGTGGCCGACGTCTTCGCATTCCTCGCAGGTCCACTGCTCGCAAATATTCCCGGCACCGATCTCTTTCCCCACGTCTGCTTCACGTTGGCCTTGATTGGTGCAGACACGGCCAATAATAAAAATTGCGTCGCACCCGACAAAGACGCGTTCGGAAAAAATTGATATGACTGTGCGGCAATGCATCCACGACGGTGACGCACTGCTGGCTGCGGGCGACGCGGTGGGCGCACTGCAAAAATTTCGCGAGGCGGCAGAAAGCGGCTGCACCGATCCAACACTCTTCGAAAAACTCATCGCCACGCATCAGGCTGTGACCACGGAGTGGACGCAGGAAGATCTCGCCCTCTCGCTGTCGTGGGAAATGCGCCGCCAGGAATTATGTTCGCCGGGCGCCCGCGCAGCGCGCGAACGACTCGCACCGGAATGGCAGGAAGTCACCGAACGGTTGCGTCGCGTGTTGGTGGCCACCGATCAGGAGATCATCGCACAACTCTGCGAAGACATTGCGGCGTACGAATCCAAAGCCGTGCGCCCGCTGCTCGATTTTTTATTGCTGCTCAAAACCGCCACACTCCCCACAGATAACGCCACCCCTGAGGACGCATGAAACGCATTGCTATCACCGGCGGCATCGGCACGGGCAAATCGACCGTCGCGCAAATGCTCGTCGATGCGGGTGCGGCACTCATCGATGCCGATGCGATCGTGCACGCGCTCTACACCAACGATGCCGGGTTGCGCGCCCAACTCGCCACGACATTTGGCGCCAACGTGTTGGATGCGAACGGACAGATCAATCGCCCGCGACTGGCAACCATTGTCTTTGCTGATACAGCGCGCCGCACCCAACTCGAGGCACTCGTGCATCCGCTGGTGCGCTCGCGCATGCAGCAACGCGCGCAGCAACTCGAACAATCCGGTGTCACACTCATCGTGTTCGATATTCCGCTGCTCTTCGAATCGTATCTGCCCGCACTGGGTCACAATCCATTCGACGCCATTCTGGTCGTGGCCTGCGACGCCGCCGCACAAATCGCGCGCCTACAAAAACGGTATCACTGCGATGCCGCCACTGCGAGTGAGCGCATCGACAGCCAACTCCCGCTCGCGGAAAAAATTCGCCGCGCGGATTGTGTCATCACCACGGATGGCGCACTCGACGACACGCGCACGCAGGTGCAACGCCTTCTTTTCTTGCCAGCAGCGAAAAAATAATTTATCTCTCGCGCACATTTTCTCACCACACCGGGAGGCATTTCATGCACACCATCTCGCATCGACTGCAACGCGTTTGCTGTTACGGATTTTTCCTGATCGGTTGGGTCGCCCTGCAATCATGTGGCGGCGGGGCCACCGGCGGCGGCACGAGTGTGACCACGCGCAACGTCAGCGGCACGATCACGCAAGGATCGCTGGCGTCGCTGTCCGCAAAAAAATTGCATCGCAAGGCCACCGTCGATTCGTGCAGCACGGTGTCCATTTGTTGTTGGGGATACACCAGCGATACGCCCGCCGTGAGCGCACTCGATGCGTCGTGCGGTTTCAACATTGCGCTACCCCTCGGCGGCTATTGTTTCTGCGGCTTCTTTAACGGCACCGACGCCGACAGCGACGGCTGCCCCGATGATTATTTAAGCGAAAGCTTGCCGCCCATTCCGGTCTTCAAGGATGCGAGCGCGGGCACCGGCACCATTGCACTGGGCGCCTGCACCGGCACCAGTTGCGAAAACAACGTTGACGCCTTGGTCGATGAAGATCAAGACGGCACCACGAATGCGACCGACACCGATGACGACGACGACGGCATCGCCGATAGTAGCGACGACTGCAATACGTCCGGCTGCGGCAATCCGTTGCAGCGCGACAGCAACGACGACGGTCTGCCCGATTTTTATGAAACCGGCTACGAATCGCTGACCGATACCGACGGCGACGGCATTCCCAACGAATTCGATGGCGACATCGACGGCGATGGCACTGCAAATGCGACCGACACCGACGACGACGGCGACGGCACCGCCGACGCCAGCGACAGCGACGAAAATGGTGATGGTCTGGCGGACTTTGCGGAGACCGACACCGACGGCGATGGCGTCCCCAATGAACTCGACGGCGACATCGACGGCGATGGCATTGCCAACAGCGCCGATACCGACGACGACGGCGATGGCACCGCCGACAGCACCGACAGCGACACCAATGGCGACGGCGTGGCCGACAGCACCACCACCAGCGATTCCGACGGCGACGGCGTCCCGAATTTTCTCGACACCACCTCCGCCTCTTGCGCCGCGAACACGATCACCTGCACCGACAATTTCGCCTGTCAGCTGTTTGCCGCTGAAGACAGCACCGATGCATTTGAAACCGACAACTCCGGTTGTGTCTCTGGGTGTTGTGCCGTGGTGCAAAATCCGGAAATTTGCGGGGACACCCTCGACAACGACAACGATGGCTTCACCGATTGTCTCGACACCGACTGTTCGACGGACCCGTCGTGTTCGTAACCATCGCGTACAACGACAACGAACCCGTCACAATCGCACAAACGTCCGCGCGGTGCCGCTGTGCAATATCGGCCCACAGACCATCCGGATGGCAGTTTGCGACCGGTGCGCCAATCGTACGCAATTGCGTGGTGAGTGTTTCAAGGCCGAGTGCGCGCGGTGCAGGCGCCGGGATGGGAATGAAACAATCCACGACCGGTACGAGTGCGCGCACGATACCGTCTGCATCCTTGTCGGCGAACATTCCGAGATAACAATGGAACGTCTGCGCAGCAGCGAGTGAGCGCACGTACGAAGCCAGGGTCTGCGCCGCCGCCACGTTGTGCGCGCCATCGAACAAGACCAAGGGATTTTTTGAAATCCATTCACACCGTCCCGGCCATGACGCTCGCGCCAATGCGGACGGAGTGCCCACACGCCAGCCGCGCTGATGCAGCACCGATGCGGCACACCACGCGACACCCGCATTGACGCGCTGATGCGCCCCCGCAAGCCCCACCGCAATTGTTTCCGGCAGCGCAGTGGCGATCGTATAGTCACACGCCAACGCCGCACAATGTGTCGCAATGATTTTTGCGACCTCGTCGGATTGCGGCGCGCTCACGACGGGCCGTCCGGTTTTGATAATCCCACATTTTTCCGTCGCGATCTGCGCGAGAGAATTTCCCAGCAGCGACATATGATCATGCGCAATCGGCGTCTGCACGACGAGTTCCGGTTGCACGACGTTCGTGGCATCGAGGCGCCCACCCAAACCGGTTTCGAGCAACACAATATCGGGACGTAATTGCGCGTAGATCGCAAACGCGACCAGCGTGGTCAGTTCGAAATACGTCAGCGGAATATCGGCGCAACGCTGCAACACGTGCGCGCCAACGTCACCGATGCGTGCGTGCGCCACCGGAGCGCCGTTCATCGCAATGCGTTCGGCATAATCGCACAGATGCGGCGAGGTATACGTGCCCACGCGATAGCCCGCGTCTTGCAAGAGCACGCGCAAACACGCAATGGTCGAGCCTTTGCCGTTGGTGCCCGCCACATGCACCATCGGTACCGCGCGCTCGGGATGTTGCAATCGCGTGCACGCCGCCATCATGCGCGTCAGACCAAAATCGATGCGCTGTTCGCCGAGCGTTGCAAGATGCGACAGGAATTGGGTGTAGGTGGGCATAGGGAATAGCTATTTCCGAATCTTCATCGCCATGAGCGTGACGTCATCGGTCACCGCCGTCGGGCCCGCAAATTGGAACACCTGATCGCGCAATTGATTGACCATCGCCTTTGCGGAAATTTCAGACAGCGCCGACAACGCACGCGCCAAACGGCGCTCCCCAAATGCGTGCCCGCGCGCGTTCACAATGCCCGTCAGTCCGTCCGTGTAAAAGAGCACGACATCGCCGACCTGCACGGGATGCAGCGATTCTTCGTATGTGGCGACGTGGGCAAGGCCGAGCACCGGACCATCGCCACTAGGCAACGCCTGCACGCGACCACCCCGGCGCAGCAGGAGTGGCGCTGGATGGCCGGCACCACATAATCGCAACACGCCCGACGCGCGATCGTAGCGCGCGAGCAGGCAGGTGACAAATTGCTCGGCGCGCGCGAGATCGGCGTACAGTTGCGTATTCAACCGTCCAACAATCACGGCGAGCGATTCGCCCGCGTGGGTCATTTCGGTGCGCAACATGCTGCGCACCGCCGCCATCGTCAGCGCGGCACTCATATGGTGTCCTGCCACATCGGCAATCACGACGCCGGGTGCGCCCGCGACGTCGGGAAAAAAATCGAAGTAATCGCCACCGACCGTGGCGCACGGCACACACAGTCCCGCGGCCTCCAGATCGCGCCAACACACGGGTTGCGGTGGCAACAATCCCAGTTGAATCTCGCGGGCCAGCGCAAATTCTTTTTCCATCGCCTGCGCGGCCGTGACCTGATCGGCCAGTGTACATAAATGCATGTACGCCGCCGCCTGATTCGCCATGGTCTGCAACAACAGCAGATCGCGCGCGGTAAAATCGCTGCCATCTCTTTTGTCGGTCATGTTGATGACGCCCAGCGGATGCGTATGGGCTTCGTGCGGCACGCGCGTGACCGGCGCGGAAATCAAGGAATGACTCTGATAGCGCCGCCGCCGCGCGGCCTGCGGGTCGCGCCGGGCATCGGCAATCAAGATCGGTTGTGACTGTGCAAAGACTTTCCCGCTAATACCGCTGCCGACCGGCACCCGAATTTCGCGTTGCAATTTTTTCGAGAGGCCCACCGCGGCCACCACGCGCAACGCACGTTCTGCCACATCGTATTGCAAAATCGAGGCGCTCCGCACCGGAATCATGCGCACCGCTTCACGCAAGATGCAGTCGAAAATATCGGTGAGTCCTGGCGCACGCACGATCGCTTCGCTGAGACGATGCACGGATTGCAACGCCGCCTGATCAAAATCGGGGGGGGTGTCTCCCGCCGCACCCACCGACCGGCAAAAAGACATGACCAGACGATTGCGCCCCGCGCGATGCGTCAGCACCACCCGGTCCGCGTAACTGCGAATGAGTTGCAGACCGCGCCCATGTTCAGCCGGCGTCGGCACCACACGACGGCGCGGCAGTGTAAACACTGGGCCCGGATGCTCCACGCGCAAGTGAATGTGCTGGGGCGTGAGTTGCCATTCGACATCGATCGCGGTTGTCGTGCGCGCGGAAAATGTGCCGTGCACCATCGCGTTGGTCACCGCTTCGGTTTGCGCCACCTGACAGCGCCACAGTAATGTGTGCGGCATCGCAATACTCGCTTCACGCAAGAGACTCACCAACAGCTCGCGCAAGACGGGCAGCCACTGCAGATCGGGCGTGATGGAACAATGATAGGCAATCGTCGAGGACGGTGTTGGTGGAGGCGCACGTCGAACCATACGACGCATTTACCCTGCGCGGCGTTTGGACGCAACCTTTGGCGCCGCCGCCACAAAGTGGGCACACGCCGCCGCAACGTCCGGCAGCAAAACAAAATGACGATGCAACCGGGTCACTTCAAAAATACTTTGCACGTCGCGCGAGGGCGCGGCGATTGTAATATCGCCGTCTTGTTCGCGCAACCGCCGCGACGCCGCGATGAGCGCGCCCAATCCGATGCTATCAATAAATGTGAGCGCGGCGACGTCCAGCACCACCCGCACCACACCACCGCGCGTGACGTCGTGGAGCGCGGTTTTTAAATCCTCTACGCTACTGGCGTCGATATTCCCCACGCAGTGCAGAATGGCAACGGTGCCCTGTTGTTGCGTCGTGACTGTGAACATGCGTCCCCCTATGGGCACCTCGAATAATGCCCCATCTGCTTCGTTGCCCTCCAATTCGCGATCCTCACGTACACCCACGTACGCTCCGGTCGCTCATTGGCGGGGGCCTCGCATCTGGAACATTCTTCATGGTCCCCAAAAAATATTCGAACATCCCCCGTTAATTCC